>ERZ802822.116-NODE-116-length-60917-cov-9.189283_pt1 | contig 60917 bp, 57 predicted proteins | sample MGYA00345649_ERZ802822 | MGnify/ENA primary metagenome ERZ802822 (study PRJEB30503, sample SAMEA104212359) | marine metagenome | biome: Westerlies Biome; feature: [SRF] surface water layer (ENVO:00010504) within the epipelagic zone...; material: water... | reverse complement strand
GTTCTAACAGCGATACTCTATTCAATGTTAATCGCTTTTAATATCGGTGCCGAATTTCTGGGTTTCCTGTTACTCTTAATTTCAGCCATTTCAATTGCCATATGGGCGTATAGAAATAAGTTTCGGGGGATTTTATTATTACAAGTTTTCTACGCGTCAGCTGGACTTATTGGCATGATTCGCTGGTTCTAGTAAGGATACCCTATTCGCTAAAAAACAGAGTTAGAAAATTGAATATTCATACCCAAAACAAATCAGGTAAGCACTTTTAAGAGGACAGCTAATGTATCATTTACGAGCCGTTTTAAATCGCTATTTATTGGCTATTATTATCTTATATTTGCCAGCTATCAATTCAGCAAATGCTGATACTAATGCCAATGTAATCTGGAATGGCGTTTGGTTTACATGCGAGTTTTCTAATCGTACCAAAGCCCCTGATGATGGCTGTTATATGTTTGATAATGAGGGATTCAGGGTAACAGACGGGATATTCTCCTATCTGAAGGTGATAAATTCAACAGAAAAAAAATGTCGTGGCAACAAAATGGGACATTGCTTCAAAAGTGATGAAGCAGACATAATAGTGAAGGAATCGCCCATTGGTAAGATAGATATCCAGCCAGACCATCTATTTGTTCGCTACCTTGGATGCAAACAACGCTTTTCATTTCAGGAAACAACAGATTTCTTCGCTGTTATTCCAGATGAAAAAAAATGCTTCTGGGCATCAAAACGGCATTTTTATGTGGCCCGATATAATGGTGATTTATCTGTGACAAAATAAGGGCCTGTCAAAACAGATATTCGTACCATCGTTAATAATCCATCAATCCATGGGTATTTGGATGAAACAACTCGCTTGGCTCTATTTCCTTAACAGCAATGCCATCCATTACCGCATAACGTATCAAAGCTGATATCTCAGCCTGATTCACAGACAAGCCATATGGCCATGGATTACCGCCCATTAAATTCGCAAATTCTGTATGAAGTTCCTTCAGCCATGGCAGCGATACACGCAGAACATTTCCAAGCAACATCTCATCTAAACTAAATTTTTTTGCTTTTGCAAAAAGCTTAAATAAATGCTCTGGCAAATCGGGATATTCTTCTAATAATGTTTTCTTTACTGCCAGACAATGCATTATGGGAAAGAAGCCTGTTTTCTGGCAATAAGCCCGCTCTGCTGCTGGCACATCGCCGAATAACCGTTTTACAGGCACTTTTGGATCTAACAGACTATTCGGCTCTCTGGGGGAGAATATGGCATCTATTTCGCCCTCTGTAATAAGCTGATCCAGATATTCGCCCTGTTTGATTGAATGCACATCCATATGCTCTGGCAGTGTTATTTTCATGCGCTCGCCTGGGCCAGGCGCGTTTAACGCTCCAACTCTCCAAGATACATCATCGCTTTTAACGCCATATTCATCAGCCATTAAGCCGCGTAGCCAAATTCCAGCTGTCTGCTGGAATTCTGGAACCCCAACTCGTAATCCCTTTAAATCTGCAAGAGATTTTATATTTTTATCAGAGCGAATAAATATGCCAGAATGCCTGAACGCGCGTGATGGAAAAACAGGAATGCCAATATACTGAGAATCACCCCGTGCCGTTTTGGTAATATGACTGCCCATTGATAATTCGGTAATATCATATCGCGCTTCCTGCAACGCAATCCGAAATAATTCTTCAGGCTCCCCAAAGTGAACGTCAAATTCATACTTATCTGATGTTACATCCCCGTTGGATATAGGACGACTTCTATCTGTCGCTACACAAGCAATTGATAATTTCATAAAATTCTTTCTACTTTAACTGAATAATGTGCCTTTCGGGCTAAACCATAAAAACCAAGCTATCAGTGTTGAGCTTAACACAATACCGGCAATAATAAGGAAGCTAACCTTGAGACCGACTAGTACTAGAAGATATCCTAATAATGGATAAGTAATCAACCAACAGGCGTGAGAAAGACTAAATTGTGCGCCAAAAATTGCTGTCCTATCATTCTCATTTGTTTCTGTTCTCAATAATTGACCAATAGGAACCAAAATAAAAGTAGAGGCAAATCCAAAGCATGCCCATGATAATACAAGCTGCGAATAGGACTGTATGAATGCAGAGGCAAAACTTATAATAAAGGTAAGAAATGCGCCCAATAGCATAATGGCTTTATAATTCACACTACCACTTATTAAAAAGATGAATATGGCTGATATAATAGCGCCAATCCCATAAAACAGCATGGCGATGGCAAGCTCGCTTTCTGACAAATTAAAAAACCCTTGAATTATCGTAACACTATTTACAATAATCATTGCGCCAGATGCTGCGATGACCATATTCAAACATAATATTGCTGCTAAATTTCTATTATTAAAAAAGAGTACAATACCACTTATGGAACGCTTCCAGAAAGAGATGGACCCTTTTTGTTGTATGCGTGCTTGCGGGAAAGAAGTAACTAGAATCAGCAGTGCTGAGACACCAAAACAGATAGCATTTACAATAAAAAACGACGTGTAATCCATAAAGGCAAGTATGAGGATGGCAATTGTAGGGCTGAGTATATTCTCTAGATTATACGCTATTCTGGATAAAGAGGAGCCTTTGATAAATAAGCTATCCTGCGTTAAGATATCTGAAATCACTGATTGATAGATAGGCGTAAACCCTGCAGATAATGCTTGAAGACAAAATATAATGATATAAATTTGCCAGATTGCAGTTACATAAAACAAAGAAATTACAAAAAGCGCGCGCCCAATACTCAAGAAAATAAGATACTGTTTTTTTCTGCTATTTACGGTTAGTCCTGTAATGACTGGAGAGATAAAAACATAAGCAATCATTTTTATCGCGAGTGCAGTTCCAAGTACAATACCCGCCTCGCTACCAGCAAGTTCATAAGCAAGCAAAGCAAGCGCGATAGTAGTAAGCCCTGTGCCAGTTAACGCAATGATTTGGGCAACAAACAAAGTCCTGAAGGCTGGAATATTTAAAAGCTCAATCATATTCTGGGATATGTTTTAGCGCCTAGCTGATTTTGTTACAGCCCGCTTTGCCATCTCCACTATTAAATGTGCTCGATAATCAGCTTCGGCATGAATATCACTCATTAATCCATCTGCTGAGATAGTAGAATCAGATAGTGATTCTGACGAAAACGCTTTCAATAAGGCAGTTTCAATCTCAGAACATCTAAACACGCCTTCTTCGCCAGCTCCTGTTACCGCGACTCTGATTTCAGAATTAAACTTAGCAACAAAAACGCCTACCATTGCGTAACGAGAGGCCGGATTTGGAAATTTCTCATATGCTGCGGCATCAGGCTTGGGAAGACTAACCGCTGTTATGATTTCATCTTCTTCCAACGCTGTTTCGAACAAATCAACAAAGAATTCTTCTGCGTTAATATCACGCTTGGTGGTATGAATTATACCGCCCAGTGCGAGTATTGCTGCTGGATAACAGGCGGAGGGATCATTATTAGCAAGCGAGCCGCCAATAGTTCCACGATTGCGAACCTGCCTGTCACCAATATGAGAGGCGAGTTCCGCAATAGCAGGGTTTTCCATGACTACAATATCTGATTCTGATACTTCAGCATGCGTTGCCATCGCGCCGATTTTTAGTAATTCACCATCCAATTTAATTTCACTAAGCCCGCATTTTTCAAGCCCAATTAAGCGCTCAACGCGCGCCAATCGCTGTTTTAAGGTTGGTATTAAGGTCATACCACCTGAAATCACCTTATGCTCATCTGATTCAGATAACATACTGGCTGCATCTTCAATTGAAACAGGTTTAAGGTAGTTGAATGAATACATATTTATGTCCTGTTATTATGATTTACTCAAACATAGCTCGAATTTAAGGAAAACACACCTTTAACGACGCTCAACCTTTGCTGCTTCGTGAACCGATTTAACAATATTCTGGTATCCGGTGCATCTGCATAAGTTACCTTCAAGCCCTTGTCTGATTTCAGCCTCTGATATATCAGGCTTCCCATCAATTAATTCAATTGCACTCATAATCATGCCTGGGGTACAAAAACCACATTGTAGCCCATGATTTTCGTGAAATGCTTGCTGCATTGGATGCAAAACATCCCCATCAGCTAAGCCCTCTATTGTTGTAATATTACATCCATCTGCTTGGACAGCCAACATGGTACAAGATTTTACCGATATTCCATCGATATGAATAACACATGCGCCACATTGGCTTGTATCACAGCCGACATGCGTTCCTGTTAGTTTAAGTTTTTCTCTTATAAAATCAGCAAGCAACATATAGTCAGACACATCTTCATTGTGCTGCGTTCCGTTAACCATTAGCGTTACCTGTGTCACGTCGATTTCTCCCAAAATCATTTTTAACTTGCAAATCAAACCCGCTCTAATGGTAGATAATTTAAACCAAACAGGGAAGCCTAATATTTTTCCTTGTGAAAAATACTGCAAGTATTTATACCTATCGCTCTTATTTATTCAAAATATTGCCCTTGGAACATTCTATTTTGTCCAGCCATTTTTCTATTTTAGGTGAGACGTTTTTTGCGTGGAAAGCTGCACAAAAAATCTGTCGGGATACCTTAAACGCATTATCTGAATTGTCTGTATCTGAGAGAATTTGGCGAATTTTTTGGCTGATAGGCCCGTTTATTTTATTGATCGAAAGAAGTCCAGCTGATGCCTGGATTTCCATTATTTGCCTAGGGTTTATTGCCCGCTCCCTTAAATTAAAAGAGGGTCGATTTCTTCGGGTATTCTGGGTGAAAGCTGCTTTTGTTTTCTGGGCAGTATGCCTCATTTCAGCAGTTTTTTCAAAAATTCCATTATATGCCTTCACAGAGGCATTTATTTGGTTCCGGTTTCCGTTATTTGCAATGGCATGCGTATTTTGGCTAGGTACCGACAAGAGGCTCATTTACGCAATGCTGTTAACCACAGCAGCGGCAATGCTTGTTATGTGTGTCATTCTCACTGCTGAGTTATATTTTGTTGGACAAGTGCGCGGAAGATTAAGTTGGCCTTATGGCGATCTTACCTCTGGTAATTATCTTGCAAAAGTTGGCCTGCCTTCTTTTCTTGTAATGGTTGCACTCGCCGTGTCTGCACGCCCCAATATTGCTGGAATTGCAGCGCTATTATCTCTTATTACGCTTATTTTTAGTATATTAACGGGTGAGAGAATTAACTTTCTAATACGCGCCTGTTCTGGAATGCTTGCTGGCCTCATGTGGAAGCCAAAATGGAATCGATATTTTCTGTTGGTCGTAATCGAAATAGTAGCCGTATTTTTATTATTTCAGGCACGCCCTGAAATGAGTGAAAGATTTGTTACCTCCTTTATAAATCAGCTCCCTACCCAAAGCGAAAGTCCTTATTATCGCTCGATGATGCCAGGTATTGTGGCGTTTCAGCAGGCCCCTATTCTAGGCGTTGGAACAGCAGCCTTTAGAGAATTATGTCCAGATATAATTGCAGATAGACAAGATTTAAAATGTCATACACATCCGCATAATTTTTATATCCAAATGGCAGGGGAAACAGGCATAATCGGTCTGATAACGGGCACAGTATTTTTTATATCCATCATTGCTGTTTGCTATTTCGCCAGAAAACGCAACCCAGATAATGTATTTGTTGCTGTGGCCTTTATTGTTCCGTTTAGCCTGTTTTGGCCTATTGCCTCTTCTAGTGACCTGTTCGGACAGTGGAATAATTGTTTTATGTGGAGTGCAATTGCTTTATCTTTATGTTCCACAAATATATCGCCAGAGAGTGATAGAGAATGATAGAGAATGATAAATCTGCTGAACATAACATCGATTGATTGAATGACCCTTCTTTCAGAAATTAGCCCCTTGCTGCTATTAAGTGGGTTTTTATCAGTCTTGATTTTATGTGTCATTATTCTGGCCAGTCAGAAATGGCATCTGATATATTCAAGTGATACTGATATTGGACCTCAGAAAATTCATTCAAATCAGATTCCACGCATTGGCGGGATTGCACTGCTTGCAGGATTATTGACGGCATACATCTTAAAGCTACCATTTGCAGCTGGTTTGCTCATTGGTATTCTTCCCGTATTCCTGGCTGGAATAAGCGAAGATATCTCAAAGAAAATACCGCCTTTCTTCCGGCTTGGTGCAAGCATTGTAAGCGCCGTAGCATTGGTATGGGTATTATCACTTCAAATAAGTGCTAAGGGTATTCCGTTATTCGATACATTATTCAGCATCGAGATTATTGCTTTATCAATCACAGCCCTTGCAATTGCATTGATGGCTCAATCCATAAATATCATAGATGGATTAAATGGATTATCTATTGGCACTTCATTGATTATGACCTGTGCGATAGCTATCATTGCCGCGATGAATGGGGATTTTGCACTTGCTGAATTCAGCTTGTTCTTTGGTGCATGTTTGGCTGGGATATTAGTTATCAATTTTCCGAGAGGCTTGCTTTTTCTGGGTGATGGCGGTGCATATCTGTTAGGATGCGTTATTGCTGTATTGGCAATTCTGCTAGCTGAGCGGAATAGCTCGGTATCCTCTTTTGCAAGTTTATTGATAGTTAGCTACCCAATTTATGAGACTTTGCGCTCTTTTATTCGCCGAACAATCGATAAAAATACAGATTTCTTTATTGCTGATGACCAGCATTTGCATAGTATAATGTATCGTTTTATATCAAATCTAAATAGTACAAGCACAGCCAAGCCTAACAAGCTTTGGGCGACAAACGCATTTGCTGGAATGAGCTGTTGGCTACTTCCTCTCCTTTCAAGTGTTTTAGCGGTGTTGTTTCAGTCAAGCATGCCTGTTCTTTTAATCTGTGTGGTGCTGATTATTTTGGTTTATGAAACTGCCATTCGAATATTGGCTAAGTCATAATTCAGAAGTTACATCTAGAACTATTTTGCCGACATGTTCTCCTTTTTCAAGACATGCATGTGCTTGTGAGGCTTGTGACAGGGCAAAGCGTTTATAAATAGGTATGTTTAATTTTCCATCCCCAAATAAGGGCCAGACATTGGCAAGGAGCTGATTTCGTATCTCCGCCTTATATTCAATTGATGCAGGACGCAAAGCAGACCCCGTAATTGTTAATTGCTTAAACATCACTCTGGCAAGATTAAGCTCTCCCATCATCCCGTTTTGAAACGCAATCTGAATTAATCGGCCACCAGTTGAAAGACAGGATATGTTCTTATCAAGATAGTCTCCCCCGATTATATCCAATATTACATTAACCCCTTTTTTTTCTGTAAAACGCTGAATTTCCTCTAAAAAATCTTGCGTCTTATAATCTATAACCAACTTCGCTCCAAGTTGATAACAGGCTTGAATTTTAGTATCTGTACCAGCTGTGGTTATAATCTCAGCGCCAAACAGATTTGCAAGCTGAATAGCGGTTGTTCCAATTCCGCTGGCACCGCCATGAATTAGGCATCTCTCACCTGCCAATAATTTTGCCTGCATAAATAAATTGGACCATACGGTAAAGTACGTCTCTGGAATACATGCGGCATCTGATATCGACACCCCTTTTGGAATTGGCAGAATTTGTGCTGTGGGTGCACAGCAATATTGTGCATACCCGCCGCCTGTCACAAGCGCACAAACGCTATCGCCCACATTATAACCAACCGCATTACTACCAAGCCCAACGATAATTCCCGATACTTCAAGGCCGGGGATTTCGCTTGCTCCTTTTGGCGGTTTATAATTTCCCTGCCGTTGAACAATGTCTGGCCTGTTAACCCCCGCTGATGCAACTTTTATCAGCACCTCAAATGGTTTTGGTATCGGTATCTCAGCATCTCTTAAAACCAGCATTTCTGGCCTGCCTGGCGCCCTAATCTCAATTTGTTTCATCATTCCCTATTTTCCAATTTAATCAGTTTGATTAGACCACCTTCTAACTATTTTAACTATATTTTTTGATTTTTCTGAGCTAGTTTATCCCATAATTAAGTAAATTATCGATTTTTTTTGAGTGTCTTGTCATCACGCAAGAGGATTAAAATCGAAAAATCTGAATAAAGGAGGGGATGGTTACATGAGTGATGTAGTTATAATTGATGGGGTTCGCACCGCCATAGGAAAAATGGGAGGCGCTTTATCATCTGTGCGACCTGACGATTTGCTTGCACAGGCCTATAAAGGTCTTATAGACAGAACTAACCTTGATCCCTCTCAACTTACCGAAGTTTTTTCAGGCTGTGGCAACCAAGGCGGGGAAGATAACAGAGATGTTGCACGCATGGCTGTCCTGCTATCTGGTATGCCAAAGGAAATTCCTGGTGTCACCGTTAACAGAAATTGCTCATCTGCATTGGACGCTGTGAATATTGCTGCAAAAACAATTGCGTGTGGTGAAGGCGATTTTACGATTGGTTCTGGCGTTGAATCTATGAGCCGGGCGCCTTGGTCATTCCTCAAGCCAGAGAGAGTACCAACAACAAAGCCACCAAAAGTCTGGGATACAACTGTTGGTTGGCGCTTTAACAATCCTGCATTAGATGCGCTATACCCTATTATCAGCCTTGGAGAAGGCGCAGAAGTAATTGCAGATGAAATGCAAATCAGTCGCGAAGAGCAAGATGAATTTGCACTGGAAAGCCATCGGCGCGCCATTGAAGCTATTAATTCAGGCAAGTTCAAAAAGGAAATTTGCGGGGTGCCTGTTAAACAACGAAAAGGCGAGCCTATCATTATAGATACAGATGAGCACCCACGTTACAAAAAAACAGAATCTGGCTATCAGCTAGCCGTTGATATGGAGAGTCTTGGAAAGCTACCTGCTGCGTTTAAGGCAGACGGAACAGTAACTGCTGGTAATTCAAGCGGCATTAATGACGGCGCTGCTGCACTATTATTAGCAAATAAAGAGGCAGCGCTCGCCGCAGGCTATAAGCCAAAGCTTAGATGGATTGGATCTGCTAGTGCTGGCACCGCGCCAAGCCATTTTGGGTATGGTCCAGTACCTGCAACACAGAAATTATTAAAGCGGTTTGGCTTAAGCATCGATGATATTGGTCTTGTTGAACTAAATGAAGCATTTGCGGCCCAAGCAATTGGATGCATTAAACAATTAGGATTAGATCCTCAGAAGACTAATGTTAATGGTGGTGCTATTGCACTTGGTCATCCAACTGGTTGTTCTGGCGCAAGAATTCTTGTCTCTTTAATGCATGAGATGGAAAGACGCGCAGCTGATATGCCAAAAGACAAGCCTTTTTATGGGCTGGCTACATTATGCGTTGGTGTAGGAATGGGCAGCTCCACTTTGGTAGAATGGATAGGTGAGAGATGATTAAAAGACCCTTAGAAGGCATTCGCGTTATTGGCCTTGAGCAATATATGGCAGGCCCTTACTGCACCATGTTACTTGCCGATGCTGGTGCTGAGGTTATAAAAATCGAGCGTCCAAAACAGGGTGACCCAAGACGCTCAATGCCCCCTTTTATAGAAAAGGATGGCGTTAAAAAGGCAGCTGGCTTCCTTGGATATAATCGAAACAAAAAAAGCCTTGCTCTGGACGTTTCAACAATTGAAGGCCAAGAGATTTTCAAAGATCTTGCAAAGACGGCAGATGTTATTGTTGAAAATCTTAGGCCTGGATCAATGAAAAAACTCGGTCTTTCCTATGAAGATTTAAAAGCCAATAATCCAAGACTTATTTGGGCAACCATTTCTGGCTTTGGACAGCTAGATGGCTATCTTGGCCCATATGCAAAACGTCCTACTTTTGATATTGTTGCAGAAGCGATGAGCGGTATTATGAGCCTTGTCGGCTTTAAAGATAAACCACCCTCCTGGACCATTTACGGAATGGCAGATGTATATAGCGGGCTAACAACAGCTTATGGCGTTATGCAAGCATTATTCATGAGATCACAAACAGGAGAGGGTCAGTTTGTTGATTCTGCCATGTTTGATAATATGCTGTCTTTGAATGAAGCTATGATAACGTCTTACGCGGCAGCTGGACAAATCGGAGAGCGCGGAATATTAAAAAACGTATTCCCACGTGGTGCTTTTAAAACTAAAAATGGTTATATCGCTCTAAACGTGCCTGATAATCGCATTTGGACACGTTTATGCGAAGTAATGGAACGCCCAGAGCTTGCAGATACACCAGACACAAAAACCGGTACTGAGCGAGCTGCAAATGCAGATACATTGCAACCCATTATTGAAGGATGGCTTGCCAACTTTGATAGAGACGAAGTGGTTGACATGCTCAATACGGCAGGTGTGCCAACTGGCCCTGTATATAATGCAGAAGAAGTATTTAATGACCCCCATGTCAAAGCACGCGGAATGCTTATGCCTATCAAAGATAAGGATGTTGGTGACACTGTGTTTACACGCACCCCTATTCATCTATCAAAGGCACCTGAATTACCAAAAAATTCAGCCCCAAACCTTGGCGAGGATACAGAGTATGTATTAAACGAACTTCTTGGGTATTCCGCTGATAAAACGCGGGCACTACTCTCAAAAGGGGTTGTAGATAAAGATTAGTTCTGAGTTGGGGGTCCAGTAAGAAAATAAACATATGAGAAAATAGATATAAGCGAGGAAAATATGGCCTTAAAAACTATTCGTGTTACCAAAGAGCAAATGAATTCGCGGGTTGCTAGATTCTCAGAATTAAAGGGATTTGATGGCGGGCTTCCAGATAGTAATCACCCTGATAGCATTCGCACATTATTCAATGTAATCGGGTTTCAGCCACCTGAAAATCAGGATCCCGCTGCATCATCACCAGTTGGAGCGCAAGCAGCTGAGTCAGCTGCCATTAAAATATCAGAAGGCTTTAATCTTGGCTATTGCAAAGCCAAACCTGGCAAAGGGCCTATGATGCATAATCATGATACCAATGAGACCTTTATTCCAATGACAGGCAAATGGCGGTGTTCTTGGGAAATTGATGATGTTGTGGAATATTATGATGCTGATCCGCTAGATGTTGTATCATTTCCAGCTGGCGTGCAAAGGCGGTTTGAGAATATTACTTTTGAAGAGCCAGATACAGAACATATTCTGATGTTTGTAATTGGGGGAAATGCTCCGCGGGCTGAGTTTTCACCAGAAGCAATGGAAGAATTATCAGAGCGCGGATTATTAGATTAATAACAGATATTGCACGATTGGCCTTACCGCGTTTCCTTGCGATAAGCGCTTACTATCTTTTCTATGAGATTAGAAGAAGAATAATGTGTTTTCAGCGGGATAATCTTGAGCGAAATATGCTCTAGGCCTGCTAAATCTGTGTTTCTTAAATATGCTTCTGAATAATCCCCCCCTTTTACAAAGATTTCTGGCTGAAGCTCTTTTAGAAGCTGATGGGGGGTGTCTTCACCGAATATAATAACACCGTCAACATATCTCAAACTGGCAATAAGCTCTGCTCTGTCTTTGGCATTATTAAATGGACGTGAGGGTCCTTTTGCAAGCTTTCGAGCAGAATTATCGGAATTAACGCCTACCAATAACGAGCCGCCAAGCTGTCTTGCTGCCTGCAGATAGTCAAGATGACCTGCATGAACTAAATCAAAAACACCGCTTGTAAACACGGCTGGCGGCGCAATTCTACCCTTCAATTCTAGCAGATTCTTCAGACCATCTGATTGCGCAAAATCAATAATATCTGCATTCTTCATCCCTCTTATCCTTTACTGTCTGGTACTGTCTGGCAGGATATTAAGAAATGCCTCATTTTGTGACATGATATTGGTCAGTTCAGGGATATCCATTTGTGCACAACCGATTTTTGTAACCGCATAGGCGGCACAATAATTGGAAAAAGAGGCAGCGTCTGTCAGACTAAGTTGTTTGCTACGCGCAAAGGCAAGAGCGGCAATCACGGTATCTCCAGCGCCTGTAACATCGTAAACTTCGCTAGAAATTATATCAAAATCCTGTTTTTTATCAGCGCTATATAGTGACATTCCGTCCGCTGATTTGGTAAGAAGACAGGCATCAGCACCCACATTCTGAATTGACAATCCTACCTTGGCATCTATGTCCATATCTGGTTTTTCTAAGGTTGCAAGTCTCAGCTCTTTCATATTTGGTTTAATCAAAAAGCAATTTTTATATTTACCAAAATCTGACCCTTTCGGATCGATATAGGTTTCAACTTTTTTTTGTTTTAACGCATATAAAAAATCGCCCAGAAATGGCAGTAAACCCTTATCATAATCACTTATAATGACCTGATCCCTCGGATTGATCTGTGATGCTATAGATGTAAGAGCATCATTGCTAATAGGCAAAGATTTTTTTTCTTCATCAAGTCTTACTACCTGCTGTCCTCCAGCTAGAATACGCGTTTTGCGAGTAGATATTTCAGATGTTTTAAAATTATGGACTTCAATCTGTCGATTTAGAAGTAGCCTTTTAATCGTCTCGCCAGCGTCATCAGATGCAAAGCTTGTCCAGACTTTTACCTTTGTTTTAAAATCAGATAATACACTTGCAACATTACCAGCACCGCCAAGCCTGTTTTCTTGGGAGCGTATGTTAACAATTGGCACTGGCGCTTCTGGGGAAACCCTGTCGACGCCTCCATTTATGTAACAATCAAGGATAATATCTCCGATTACATGGATCATAGCTAATCTCGATTTAGAGGGTTTATGAACAGGTTTCTAAGGCAACCTGTCATTTTTATGATCCTATTTCAACGATAAATCGATTATTTTAACTATTTTGGAAATCACAGCCCCTAATATCCGTATAGATTTTCTTCACAGATTCAGGGTACATCCTTCACCTCATACAAGATAAAAATTGGAATTAGGTGTCTATTATTGTAAGGATAGAACAGTTTTTACCAGATATAGGGCTAATATGAACATTATCGTTACGGGAGCTGCTGGTTTTATCGGAATGCATGTTTGCAAAAATTTACTCGATAGCGGACATAGCATAACTGGTATCGATAATCTTAATGCTTATTATGATCAAACCCTAAAGCAGAAAAGACTAGAATGCCTAACACAGTTTGAGGATTTCACATTCTATAAGCATGATATCGCTGATAAAGAAGCGATCATGGAGATTTTTGCTGAGGTACGAGCGGACTGCGTCATTCATCTTGCAGCGCAAGCAGGCGTGAGATATAGCCTGATTGACCCAGACGCCTACGCAAATAGTAATCTTACTGGCTTTTTAAATATACTTGAAGCATGCAGACAACAGGAAATATCGCATCTTATCTATGCTAGTTCATCCTCAATTTATGGCTCAAATGATGACAAACCATTTAAAGAAATACATAACACAGATCATCCAGTATCATTATATGGCGCAACAAAAAAAGCCAATGAAGTAATGGCTCACAGCTATAGTCATTTATTCCAGCTTCCAACCACCGGACTTCGGTTTTTTACTGTCTATGGTCCATGGGGACGCCCCGATATGGCACTGTTCTTATTTACCAAAGCCATTCTTGAGAACAAACCAATTGATATTTATAATCACGGCAAGATGATACGAGATTTCACCTATATTGATGATGTGGTTCAGGCTATTAACCGCCTAGTTGACACCCCTGCAACCGCTAATGCTGATTATAATACCTACCAGCCAGATGCAAGCACGAGTAATAGCCCCTGGCGCATTTTTAATATCGGTAATGGAAGTCCAACACCGCTGATGGATTATATTTCTGCGCTTGAAAAAGCATTAGGCAGAACGGCTGAGAAGAACTTTATTCCTGTCCAACCAGGAGATGTATTAGCAACTGCTGCCGACACAACAAAGCTAGAAAATTGGACTGGATTTAAGCCAAGCACCTCTGTAGAGCAAGGGGTAGAAAATTTCGTAAAATGGTATGTGTCTTACTATAATAATTAAGCAGCATTGATTACTATCAGATGAATTAGTAACAGAAATGCGTTCATTTTAGGAGAACTGAGACGATGAGCAGAGTTTATCTTTCGATTGATCAGGGAACTACAAGCAGCAGAGCGATTGTTTTTAATCTTGATACTGGTGACATTATTGCTCACGCACAAAAAGAATTTACTCAGTATTTCCCAAATTCTGGATGGGTTGAACATGATGGGGATGAAATCTGGGATTCTGTTTGTAGCGTTGCCAATCAGGCTCTCTTGGAGGCTGAAAAAGCTGGTGCTAATGTTGTTGGAATTGGCATCACCAATCAGCGCGAAACAACCCTTATTTGGGATCGCAAATCAGGCACGCCTATTCATAGGGCCATTGTTTGGCAAGATAGGCGCACCTCCAAACAATGTCAGGCGCTTATTGCAAATGGGCGTGAGGATGAAATAGCGGATAGAGCAGGTCTTGTTATCGATCCTTATTTTAGCGCTTCAAAAATTGCTTGGATACTTGATAATGTAGACGGCGCAAGAGCGCGCGCTGAAAAAGGTGAGCTTGCATTTGGCACTATTGAGACATTTTTAATATGGCGTCTTACTAATGGTGAGCGGCATATCAGCGATGCAACAAACGCTTCTAGAACAAGCCTCTTAAACATAAAAACAGCAAAATGGGACGAAAAATTATGTGCGTTATTTAATGTGCCCATGGCTGTTCTTCCAGAAATCACAGATTGTGCTGGAAATTTAGGAAGCGCAAAAGCAGGCCTTACAAAACAGCTGCCTATTTTATCAGCTATTGGAGATCAGCAAAGTGCGGCTGTTGGTCAAGCCTGCTTTTATCCAGGCGCTGTTAAAGCTACCTTCGGCACTGGTTGCTTTGTTATTTTAAATACGGGAGAGCAAATCGTAAAATCCTCAAATCGGTTATTAACAACCATTGGATTACAAATTAATCAGAAGCAAACTTATGCAATGGAAGGCTCGATTTTTATTGCTGGCGCTGTTGTCCAATGGCTTCGCGATGGAATTGGCCTACTAGATGATGCAAGCCAGTCTGAAAAAATTGCCTCCGAGCTTACAAGCAATCATAGTCTTTATATGGTTCCTGCATTTACCGGACTAGGCGCACCTTACTGGTCCCCTGACGCAAGAGGGGCAATTTATGGAATTACCAGAGATACAGGCCCAGAGCATTTTATAAGAGCGGCACTTGAAGCAGTTGCTTATCAGACAAATGATTTAATATCTGCTATGGCACAAGATGGCATGAGCCCCACTAATCTGAAAGTCGATGGCGGAATGGCCGCCAATAATTGGCTAATGCAATTTTTATCAGACATTATAGATATTACGGTTGAACGTCCCACGCAATTAGAAACAACCGCCCTTGGCGCAGCGATGTTAGCTGGGGTAGCAGATGGCAAATTCAGCGCTATTGAGGATACTGCATTATCATGGAATCTTGATAGACGCTTCCATTCAACTATGGCGCCTTCTGCCCGCCGAAATTTAACTTCTGGCTGGTATCAATCTGTTATGAAAACACGATTATCTGTTTCATAAATTGCATCTACTCGTGATAGCATAATGCGGTTTCAAAAATGGGTGTCATTTTGAGTTTGATGGCGCTAATTGTTTTGATGCTGCAAATATAATAGCTGTTAATAGCATTAATATAATAAAAACAGAGGCCATAGATGTGTATTCAGCAACAAGGCCTAATACTGGCGGGCCAAGCAGAAACCCACTATATCCAAGTGTTGAAACACTTGCAATTGCGGCTCCTGGCGACACTGAGGGTTCCTCAGCTGCTCTGCTAAAACAAACGGGAATTAAGATAGCATAACCCGCGCCCATAAGAGCAAGACCGCACAATATAATAGGATAATAACCAGATGATAACACAAGGGCTGCGCCCAAAAAAGCAGTGAGAGCAGATGCTCTTCCTGTTGATACCTTGCCTAATAATGCGATGATTTTATCACCCATCAAGCGAAATATCACCATTGCTAGCGAGAATATAGCAAATCCAAGGGCGGCATCTGCCTGACTGGCTTGGGTTACCAGCACTAAATACAAAGCGCTCCAATCTGCAACGCCGCCTTCTCCAAGAGAAGAGCAAAAGGCAATAAGGCCAACAGACATCAGTGATTTTTTTGGGATTGCAAATTGGCTAAAAAATGCTTCTGACTGTTTAATTTCTGAGCGCCACCCACTCATTAAAATAATCCCTAATATGGGAATTAAGAAAAATGCTCCTAGATAAAAATTTGCCTGAATAGACATTCCTTTTGAAGCAGCGCTAAATCCTAAAATAGCGCCGATACCAGCGCCAAGACTAAACATAGCATGGAATGATGATAAAATTTGTTTCTCATATCGCTTTTGAACTTCGCTTGCCCAAACATTCATGGCGATATCAAGCCCGCCATTAAACATCCCGAATAAAAACAGGAATAGCCCAAAAAAAAGTATATTACCGGCTAACGGCAAACATACAAAAACAGTCAGGCAGGAAAAAGCCAGTATCTTGGATATGGTAACCGCGCCAAATCTGTCTGAGAGATACCCAGAACACGGAAATGAGAGAATAGCCCCAAATGCCAGAATAAATAAAAACCCGCCTAATGCTGCAGGGCTCAACTCAAATCGAATAACAAAAGCAGGTATTCGAGATGCCCATATTCCAAAAGTGCTTCCACTTAAAATAAAAGCACTCGCAACCATCACCCAGTCTTTGGAAAATCTAGATGCACTCATCTAACTGTTACGGTCGGTTTGCAAGGGCATTTTGCCAAGCAAGATAACTAGATTTGGGAGTTCTTTTCTGAGTGCTAAAATCAACATGAACGATACCAAATCGCTTGGCATATCCAAACGCCCATTCATAATTATCTAGAAGAGACCATGCAAAATAACCCGCAAGATGAACCCCTTGCGCTTTTAAATCAGCTATTCGTTCAAGATGGCTGTTGAAATAATCAATTCTATCCAAATCCTGAAGATTGCCTTGCCGAATATCATCTGCTGCAGCCATTCCATTTTCAGTTATATAATGAGGCAAATCAGGGGCGTAATGTGTTGTACGTTTGATAAAATGTGTTAGCCCCTCTGGCGCTATCTCCCAGCCCATATCTGTCTTGGGCAAATTGCCTCTTACGCATTTAAATCCGATATTAGGTTCTGATTTATCTGGTTGTATCAAAGAGCGCGTATAATAATTAGTGCCCACCCAATCAAGAGGCTCCTTAATTATCGCCATATCATTGATATAGTTATCTGGCATATGACCGTCAAATAAGGTTAATACCTCTTCAGGATATGTCCCATTAAAAATAGACTCATCAAACCATCGATTATAGATACCATCAAATAGATGGGTTGAATTTGCAGCCTCTTCTGTTTCATCAAATGGAACTGCATATTCTTTATTCAAAACACAACCAAGATAGTTATGATTATGTGAGCGCATCACCTGAATTGAGAGACCATGTGCTAACTGGATATAATGCATGGATCTCGCGGCGGCAGAAATAGATTGAACTCCTGGCGCGTGGTGCCCCCAATAATGACTTAGCCAAGACACACACCAAGGCTCGTTAATAGGTGCTATAGAGAAAAGCCTATCGCCAAAATGGCGCATTACTAAATCTGTATAATCTGCAAAATAATTTGCGGTATCACGCATTTGCCAGCCGCCTTTCTGGGCGTACCTTGCAGGTAGATCCCAGTGATATAAGGTCGCAAATGGCTGAATGCCTCTCTCTAACATACCGTCTATTAGTCTGTCATAGAATGCTATTCCATCTGGATTTACTATCTTTGCATTCTCTGGGAGAAGCCGTGGCCATGAAAACGAAAAACGATAAGCTTTAAAGCCAGCATCACGCACTAAATCTAAATCTGATTCCCAAAGATGATAATGGTCACAGGCAATAGAACCATCATCATTGTTAAACACACGGCCAGATTGTTTTGCAAATTCATCCCAGTGCGACAAACCACAATTTCCAAAGTCAGAGCCTTCAATCTGGTAAGAGGATGTAGCAACACCAAATAAGAAATCCTTTGGTAATCTTTGAATATGTGTATCAAGTGATAAGGACATGCTTTTTAGGAACTAAAAAAGATGCGCTTTAGAGGCATCAAAGCTAAAACTGATTTCCTGACCAACCGTTATTTCCGGGGTTTCAATGGTTACAAAGCGAAAGGGCAGTTTTTCCTTTACCGTAATAAGCTCTACTATTGTCTCAATTCCCAATTTTTCAATAAGTGTAATCTGACCTTTTAAGATACCTTTTGGATCAATGTGCAGATGTTGCGGCCTAATACCAAGTCGAACGTCGTCTGATTTACCTTTTTGAGAAGAGACCAGCTTTATATTTTTAAGATCAAGGCTATCCCCTTTGAAATCTGCTTTGCCTGTATCTTTGCCCACATTCGTTATGGTACCATCAAAGAAATTCATTTTTGGCGACCCTAGAAAGCCCGCAACAAACTCATTGGCAGGATGATTAAACAAGTCCATCGGAGCGCCTACTTGCATGACCTCTCCATCTTTTAAGACTACTATTTTGTCTGCAAGTGTCATCGCCTCTATCTGGTCATGGGTTACATAAATGGTAGTTGCGCCAAGATGATGATGAAGTTTTGCTATCTCAACTCTGGTATCATGCCTTAATGCAGCGTCTAAATTGGATAATGGCTCATCAAATAAAAACACCTCTGGGTTACGAACGATGGCTCGCCCGATTGCAACACGTTGACGCTGGCCGCCTGATAAAGCAGCTGGCCTGCGTTCCAAAAGATGCTCCATCTGCAAAATCTTAGCCGCTGTATCCACACGGTCTTTGACCTCAGATTTTGTCATACCCTGAAGATTTAGAGAGAACGCCATATTATTAAAAACAGTCATATGAGGATAAAGCGCATAGGATTGAAATACCATCGCTATTCCACGCTTTGACGGCGGCAAATCTGTTACCGATTTATCCGCTATTTCAATCTCGCCACTTGAGAGTGTTTCAAGGCCCGCAATGAGCCGAAGTAGCGTTGATTTACCGCATCCTGAAGGACCCACAAATACAACAAACTCCCCTTTTTCGATCTCCAAGTTGACATTCTGTATAACCTCTGTTTTTCCAAAGGATTTATACACATTTTTTAGCTCAACCTGTGTCATTTAAATCTCCTCAAATGAAGCTGTCAAAGTATCAAAATCAAAACAACAACGCAACGTTTGTTGCTCTGAAATACGGTCAAATATAATCTGCCTATCGCTTCCCGACAGCTTTGTCATAGTGTTTGCCTGCATGAATGCAGGTTGGCTTTTACGCCATTCCAGAAATTCAGAGAAAGAATTATAAATAGAATCTGGTTTCTTAACCTCGCCCAAGGCAGCCTGTTTAAAATGCTGTTTTCCAATTGGCAACCATGTTTGATTGGCATCTGAAAAACCGCCATTGGGCGCGCTTGCATCCCATACCATGGGGGTGCGACAAGTATCACGGCCAGGAAAGGTAGCTGCAAATTCAATTCCCCACGGATCTTGCATTTTCTCAAGAGGAATATCTGTTACATCTTCAAATGCAAGTTCCTCTCCCTGATAGATACATGTAGACCCAATTAAACAGCTCTCTAATTTTAAAAGTAGCAACTGCAAATCTTTACTATCTTCCCTCTTTACATTTAATGGGGCAATCTGGCGTGAAATTGAACGAGGCACATCATGGTTTGAGAATGCAAAACAAAGCTTCCCTGTACCGTTAAATGTGCTCACAGCATTATCTATCACATCCTTCATTTCTTGGATTGTAAGGCCTTCCCATTCAAGCAAGTCAAAATTATAAGTCGCATGTAATCTGTTGCTCTGGGTAAAAGTCTCACTCACCTTCATCGCATCATCATTATCACCGTCAACCTCTCCCATAAGAAAACGGTCGTCATAGCTATCAGCTACCTGTCTCATTCGTGAACTAAATTCTTGTATTGATGGCTGATTAAGCTGTGCGGAATCATGTAGTTGCCGAAAGAATGGTTGCTGGTCTAATGGCAAAGGACCTGGAGAAAACTCTGGATTGGCCAGATTATTTTTAAAGGGTGGTTTATCTGCTTTGATTGTATGGACAGCATCAAGCCTAAAACCATCTACCCCAAAATCAAACCAGAAACGGGCGATTTCTTCAAAATAATCTAGGACTTTTGGATTGCTAAAATTGAAATTCGGCTGAGACGCCAAAAAATTATGTAAATAATATTGCTGACGGCGCGGCTCCCAGCTCCAAGCATAGCCGCCAAAAAATGACAGCCAGTTTGTGGGTGCTGTTCCGTCAGGCATCGCATCTACCCAGTGAAACCAGTCCGCTTTGGCGTTGTCTTTTGACTGCCTGCTCTCCTGAAAATATGGATGCTGGTCAGAGCAATGAGCCGCAACTATATCCACCATTATTTTTATATCTAGCGAATGCGCCTTAGATATAAGCCTCTCTAAATCTTTTAAATCTCCATACTCAGGCGCAATATCAAAATAATCTGATACATCATATCCAAAATCTTTTTGAGGTGATTTAAAGAAAGGGCTAATCCAGATAGCATCTACGCCAAGGTTTGAGATATAATCAAGGCGAGAGGTTATCCCTTGCAAATCTCCGATACCATCCGCGTTTGAATCCTGAAAGGAGCGCGGATAAATCTGATAGATTATAGCGCTCTCCCACCAATTAAGTTCAGACATAAATCATCCCCCTTTAACCGAACCTGCCAGCAAACCACGAATAAAATATCGCTGCATGGCAAGGAATACGATCACAGGGACGATCATCGAAATGACAGCAGAGGCATTTAATAAATGCAACTGGTCGCCAAATGTGCCTAATTGCTGCTCCAACAAAATCGGAAACACAACCTGATCTGACTGGCTTGGCCCAATATATAAAGCAACAAGCAAATCGTTCCAAATCCATAAAAATTGGAAAATACTAAAAGAGGCAAGAGCCGGTATTGATAATGGCAGAATTAGGCGCGTGAATATCTGCATATGACTAGCCCCGTCAATTCTCGCGCTCTCAAGTAATTCTTTAGGTAATCCAACAATATAATTACGTAGTAAATAAACAGCTAATGGCAATCCAAAAGCAGTATGTGTGATCCACAAACCCGCATAAGATTTGGTTGGAACCGCACAAGTTTCTGTTAATTCACAATCCGTCAGTAGCTCCTTTAGAGCCTGCATCCACGTTGCAATCCCGTTAAATCCCTGCAAAATTGGCAAAAATGCAAGCTGGGTTGGCACAATCATCAAGGTAACCACGGCGATGAATAACCAATCCCGTCCTGGAAACCGCATCCATGCAAATGCGTAGGCTGCAAATGCGGCTACTGTTATTGGGATAATGGTGGCTGGAATTGTAACAATAAAAGAGGATATGAGCGCGTTTGGTACTTTCTTATCTTCTAACAAAACTTCTGAATAGGCTTCACCTGCGAACACAGGATCCTGATTAATAAAAACGTCGAGATTTTTAGGATTCGGGGTAGTCCCTTCTGGAAAGGTCCAAACAAAATCGCCATTTGGCTGGAAAATAAAATCTCCCCCTCTTACGTCCATTACCTCGCCGGCTGGCACCAACTTTTTAACAAGCACTGTTTTATCTGGATTATCTGGATCAGGCATCCTGCCTTTTAACATTACAGATTGAACGTCTCCAGAAACAGGAAACCATTCCTCATCTTTATTAATACGCTCAAAAATATTGCCTGTTATTTGGTTTGTTTCTGGCACGTCTGTTCTGTCATGCGTGCTGAAGCGGTGACCAAGTTCGGTAGGTGTGAATGATGTCCAAAAACCCGAGGTTTTGGTTGCCATTTCAGATCGCATGGAGGTTGCAAGAAGTGCAATAAACGGAACCACCCAAATAAAAAGAATTAAAGCAAGAACCACATTGCTTAGCGTTCGATTAATCATTCTAATCTAGCCCTCTATCTTCCAAGTTCTTTTTGTTCACGGCGGATACGCCAAGCATTAAAAATCATATGCGGAATAACAGTAAGCATTAACATTATAGCAATTGCAGCAAACAAATTATCCACATTATCGCCACCAATAGACCAGCTATTTCGTGCAGCCTCCATCATAGTAGCAAGCAGCAACTTATCATCATCATTAGCTGATAACGCATAGGGTATATCGAACACTTTCAACACCTCTGTTACAAGGTAAGTCCAAACAACCACTACCGTAGAATAGATTTGAGGCAATTTTATTTTAAAAAATAACTGCCATGGATTAGCACCATCAATAATTGCTGCTTCCACTGTTTCTTTTGGAACACCGCGCAATGCAGCAGAGAAAATAACCATCGCAAAGCCTGTTTTAATCCAGACCATAATCCACATTAAAAAGAAATTACCCCAAAATTTTAAGTTATATAACGGCTCGTTATAGGATGGGGAATGACCTAATAAATATTTTAATAACCCTGTTTGATAGGATGGCGTTAAACCGTTAATGGCTTGTTGAGCCTCGATACCGCCACCAGCAAAAATATTACGCCAAATAACAGCAGCGCCAACGAACGAAATTGCTAGTGGCACGAAAATAAACGTTTTTGCAACAACTCCCCATTTCAAAGAGTCTGCTAGTACTGCTACCAATAATCCGAAAATAATACAGAATGTGGGAACTAAAATTAACCACATTAAATTATTTCTCATAGCAAATCGAAACTGGGAATATCCAAGCGCAGAGGGGTCCCATAAGAATGCATAATTCTGAGAAGTAATAACCCCGTCAGCTTCGCGAAAAGAAAGATTTAATGTAAGAAAGGCAGGAACAAGTAAAAACAATGTTAAAAGAACTAAGGCAGGTCCAACAAAAATCCAAGGCTGAATCGCTTCAACAATGGCAGATTGGCGCCCGATAGATTCTTTTTCACGCACCCGTGCTAAACCGCTATTAAGCCAGTTTGAAATCCAAAAATATAAAAATGAGATAAAAACTGCGATTACAACAGAGCGTAATGCAAAACTTATTTTTGCAAACCTTAACTCAGTTTCAATTGGCGGAAGTGACCATGAATTGCGCTCATGAAGCCAGAGACCTAAGCTTGCGAAAATGTCATCAAGCGGCGCTGAGAGTGAATAAACAAAAATAGCTGTAATCGGTAATACACAGATAACCGTCAGTATAATCGCTAGCCCATTACTAGCAATAATATTCATGATAGATCGCATCTGCAAATTATCCTGTTTTCAAAATAATTCAGAGCACAGAATTAAATCCGTGCTCTGACTTTATGTTACAGTGGGTATTTGATTACTTAATCGCATCCCAAGCTGCTTGGATATTATCAGCAGTTGTTTGTGAATCTTGACCATTCGCAAATGCTGTCATTTCACTCCAGAACGCACCAGCACCAATGGCACCTGGCATCAAATCAGATGCATCAAAACGGAATGTTGTTGCGTTTGATAAAATCTGACCCTGCTTGCGAAGAAGAGGGGTTGCATATGCATCAATATCAGCCCCTTTGTGAGCTGTCAAAAACACACCTTGTTGCATCCAAGCTTCATGTGCTGCTGCTTCTTTTAAGAAGTTGAAAAACGCACGTGTTGCTGGAGAGTCCTTGGTCATCGTATACAAAGTTCCTGCACCTAATACTGGATTACCTAAATTTCCTGATGCAAATGGAGGGAAGTAGAATGCATCTGCTTCTCCATCGGCAACTTCTTGACCTTTGTTAGGGAAGAAGCCCGTAATAAATGATGCTTGACGATGCATCATACAGCTTGGCGGAGATGTGAATAGTCCTTTTGGCGCATCACCGAATGAAGTTGTTGCAACTGACGATGCACCGCCAGCTACATAATCATCATTCTTAGAGAACTGACCAAATATATTCATTGCATTGATTACTTCTGGGCTATTAAATGGCAATTCGTTTGAAACCCATCTGTCGTAATTTTCAGCAGATGTCGTGCGAAGCATAATATCTTCCATCCAGTCAGTAGCTGTCCAGCCAGTCGCGTTTCCAGATTCGATACCAATACACCAAGGTGTATTTCCATCTACAACCATCTGGTCTGAGAGCGCTATGAGTTCTTCCATTGTTGATGGAACTTCATACCCGTTATCTTCAAACTGTTCTGGTGAATACCAAACCAATGATTTTAGATCCATTTTGTAGGCGAAACCGTAAAAATCTTCTTTTCCGTTTGAGTCTGTGTATGTACCAAGGTCTACCCAAGATGATCCAGCACCATAATTATCTGTCATCCAGTCTGCCATATCATTACCAAGCGGCACTAAATGACCTTCTTTTGCCATATCAGCTGCCAGTCCGGGCTGCGGGAAGATAGCAATGTTAGGTGCATTATTGGAACGTAAATCAGCAACAACCAACGCGGCAAAATCACGAGAACCAGAATATTGGACGGTTGCGCCAGTTGCTTGTTCAAAGCAACTTACTGTTGCTTCCAGCATTTCCTGGTCTGTTCCTAGCATAGAACCCTGCATGGTGATAACCTCACCAGGAAAGCTTCCCAAATCACCTAACTCAGATGGCGTATCGCAAACATCAGCAAATGCGGTGCCTGCGAGTAGAATCGATGCAAACCCAGCAACACCGATTGCTTTACTTGTGTAAGTCATTTATTTCCTCCTAAAAAATTTTGACCCGTATAAGGAATTACAAACATCACATTCCAATCCCCTAGATGACCAAAACCTTAACCATATTTCAATTAAATGTACAAGAAACTTATCAGCATTATGCTTAACAGCGGATAAATGAAAACACATGTCTCTGATTTTAAATTAATAAAAAATAAAAAAAATTTTAAGTTACTTCTGAAAAAATATTTAAAAACAACAGGGTAGAATATAGTATTTGAATTTGGAAACTAAAGGACTTCATGCCCGTTTGCCAGCTCATAAATCTCAAACCAGCTTTGCCTATCCAACTTCACGTTACATGCCATTGAGAGTGATTTGATTCGTTCAAGTGAGTTCGTGCCCATTACTGGCATAATCTTGGCAGGGTGCGCGAGTAGCCATGCAACAGCGATGGCAGTTGGTGATGTATTATGACTATTTGCCATCCTGTCTAAAAGCGCAAATAATTCCTGATTGCTCTTATCAAACAGCCTGCCACCTGCAAGCGGCGACCAGGCCATGATTGGCAGTCTTTCTTTCTGCATAAACGCAACATCACCATTGGTAAAACACGCATTCGCTAACACGCTTATTTCTATTTGGTTGGTCACGAGTTTTTGATGCATATAGGACTGTAAGAGAGCGAAATCATGCGGTTTAAAATTTGAAACGCCGATATGTTTTGCCTTACCTGATTGAACCAAACTATCTAGGACAGCCCCTGTCTGTTCTGCATCCATCAAAGGGTCTGGGCGATGAATTAAAAGAAGGTCTATGTAATCAATATTCATGAGCTTGAGCGATTGTTCCACAGATTGGGTAATATGTTCTCTTGATGTATCGTAATATTTAACCCGAGCCCCGATATGCCTTCCAATAGGCGCAACGATGTCGCATTTAGTAACGATCTCTAATTTGTCACGATAACCTGATTGTCTCAGCGCAGTGCCAAACACCTCTTCAGCTTCATAGCCTCCATATATATCGGCCTGATCTATTGTTGTAATCTGTTGCTCAAGACAAGCCTCTATCTTCTGATTTACATAAGATGGGCTGGTATCGCTATCATCTGTTAGTCGCCACATACCATAAATAATTTGAGAGAGTGATACATCATCACTTAAGTTAATTCTATCCATGTTAAGTACGTTCTCCAGCTGCCAATGGTGTTAATGGCGGGGTATCTGGCACCCTGCCATAAATATGCGGCAAAGAGCAGGTTTCTAACTGTCCCATAATTTTTGAGCCAAAACTAACACATTCATCCATATGCGGATAGCCAGACAAAATAAACGCTCTTATACCCATTTTTCGATAGGATTCAAGTTCTGATAAAATCTGGTCGGTGGAGCCTACAAGAGCCGCCCCGCAACCAGAGCGTGCCCTGCCAACACCTGTCCAGAGATGGGGTTCTATATACCCAAATCCATCTGCTATCTCCCTGTTTTTTGCCTGATGAGCTACCCCTAGAGACGTGCTGTCTAAGGCGCGATCACGGATGCTACTGCCTTTGCCATCATCAAGCTTAGAGACAAGCTCTTCTGCGTATTCTCTTGCCTCTTGCTCGGTATCTCTTACGATAACATGAACGCGCAATCCATAATCTAATGTTCGGTTATGCTGTTCTGCCAGACTTGAAACGGCCTTCATTCTTTGGGCCAGAATTTCCTTTGTCTCTGGCCACATAAGATATACATCACAAAATTCAGCACATAATGCCAAAGCAGACGGCGAATACCCCCCAAAATATAATAAAGGTCCGCCATTCTGCTGATAGGGTTTTGCAGGATCTGCTGTTACATTTTCAAATTGATAAATTTCACCTTTGAAATTAATGACATCTTGTGTCCATGCTTGTTTTAAAATCTGCACAACTTCACGTGAGCGCTGATAGCGATAAGCGTTATCTTCAATTTGACCTGGAAAGTCAGACGAAATGATATTTACAGTAAGCCTGCCTTCCAGCATATGGTCTAATGTTGCAAGTGTTCTTGCCAACATAATCGGTTGCATTTCCCCACATCTAACAGCAGCAAGTAAATTTATTTTTGAGGTAATAGGAGCGCATCCAGCAACAAAAGATAGCGTATCTTGACCCACCTGATAGGAGGATGGGCATAATATATTGCGAAACCCCTGTTCCTCGGCGGTTTTAACAATTTGCGAGCAATGCTCCCAAGATGATTTCAACGATGCGTCTGGCACACCAAGATGGGCGTAATCATCTGAACATAAGGCCGAAAACCAAGACACTTCGACTGCTTCTGTTTCTTGTGAAGTAACTCGAACAATGGTCATTGTCTCTCCAAACTTAACAATTATGGTTATACTCTAATGTGCTATGTAGCATAGATGAAGCATTTTTAGCACCTCAATATGAGGCGATTTTGTAATGATGCTAATAACTGAATTCTTTCAAAAATATATAAGGTAATTTATAGGGTAATTAATCTAGTTACAAATCAAATATAAATCTGTAAAGATACTTTTTATCACTGATATAGAGTGCTAAAAATTGCCCCCTGAGAAAATATAAACTTAAAAATATAAGCCACAAAATGAAAGCCCGAAAATGAAAGAAAGTCTGTTTTAATGAGTGCTGGATTGAATTATGGGTTCGTTGGATGTGGCATGATGGGCCAAGAGCATATCAGAAACTTAAATCTGATGGATGGTAGCAACATTGCAGGTATCTTTGAGCCTGACGGGAATATGCGGCAAGATGCGGCGACCATTGCCCCCAATGCGAAATTTGTATCATCTATCCATGAGTTACTGGAAATTAAGTCTCTTGATTGCATCGTCATCGCTTCGCCCAATCACTGCCATTTAAGCCAATTTGAAGAGATATTCAAAACACGCCCATTGCCTTTGATGATTGAAAAACCTTTATTCACTAATCCTGCGGATAAGGCGCGTATTTCTTACCTTTTCAAACATTATCCAGCGCCTGTATGGGTTGCGATGGAATATCGATATATGCCACCTATTGCCTACCTGTTAGATAATATGGAAGCAGCCGCAGGTAATATCTCCATGGTATCTATCAAGGAACATCGCTTTCCATTTTTATCGAAAGTCAATAATTGGAACCGGTTTAATCAGAATTCAGGCGGAACATTTGTAGAGAAATGCTGTCATTTTTTCGATCTGATGAGGCTTATTACAAAAAGTGAAGCCAAACTGGTAATGGCTCTTGCAGGTCAGGCAACCAACCACAAGGATGAAATCTATGATGGCAAGGTCCCTGATATTGATGATCATGGATATGTCTTGATTGAATTTGAAAATGGAATGAAGGGCATGTTAGAATTATGCATGTTCGCTGAAGGGTCGCGTTTTCAAGAAGAGATATCGGTTATAGGCGAATTTGGAAAAATTGAGGCATTAGTACCTGGACCTGGCCGTTTTTGGCAACATCCGGTGCTACCTGCACCGCTACCACAAGTAATAATCTCCCCAAGATCGAGTGAGGGTTTGCGTATTATAGATCTGCCAGTTGATGAGGCTTTACTTGCAGCTGGCGACCATAATGGCGCTACCTTTTACCAACATATGCGATTTGCGGAAGCCATTACCAACAAATCGAATGTTGATGTAACACTGCAAGATGGCTCGGCAGCCGTTAGAATAGCCTTTGCAGCACAACAAAGTGCCAGCGAGGGTCGCGCTATAAAATTATAGTTTTATTACTTATCTGCATCGGTTTAGCAATTTAGTAATTTCTTGTCTGTATTCTCAAGATAAGAAATTATAAGCGAGCGCGAAAACCCATGCTGTTAACTCAAAAACGGATTTTGCAAATATTAAGCAGGCATAATCACAACGATCTTGCCAGCAAATTATGCGACTTAACGCTTGGCGTGCTCATATTACTAAATATTACCGCCGTAACATTGGAATCAGTGCCACAAATAGGGGCACGGTTTCAACTCCAATTTTACTATTTTGAAATCCTATCTATCAGCATCTTTACTATTGAATATGTAACTAGAATCTGGGTAAGTACTATAGACGTCAAAGGAAAAGGCAACACGAATTTTAAAAGAAGGCTTAGTTACCTTTTCAGCCTTACTGAGATTGTTGATTTGATATCGATATTGCCAAGCATTTTATTTATGTTTAACGGGCTTGATTTACGCTGGATGCGCGTATTACGGCTAATACGACTATTAAAGTTTTCGCATTACTCCCCAGCGCTTGAAAGCCTAACCGCTGCCCTAAAGGCAGAGCGAAACTCTTTCACAGCTGCGATTTATTTATTCTTAATCGCTTTATTCTTTTCTAGTGCTCTTATGTATATGGCTGAGCATGATACCCAACCAGAAATATTCACATCTATACCAGAAACAATCTGGTGGTCTCTCATTACGCTGACAACAGTTGGATATGGTGACGTAACCCCTATAACGACTTTGGGAAAGATAATTGGCGGGTTTACCGCAGTAATGGGCGTATTTGTTGTAGCGTTACTTACTGGTATTGTGGCAACCGCATTTTCTTCCCAGATATCAACCAGCAAACAAATCATCGAGTTTGAGATTGCTTCAGCCTTAAATGACGGCGGTATAAAACAAGATGAGCTTGAAAAAATTTACATATTAAAACGAGAGCTGAACCTGTCGGATGAGTACGTTAATATCTTAATAAAATTGCTGTCAGAGAAATCTAACTAGAAATCAGATGGATTGACGTTAGACTCTCATGACAGCATTATGGCTTAGTCTGAGGCAAGACATTCTTTTAGCGATGAGGACATATCTCTTATCAGCTGAAAATATTGGTCTGGGCCATTTTCAATCGATGAGCCTAGGGGATCTAAAACACCTGTTCTAGTATTTGTATTCTCTGTTATTGTTGATACTAACCTCGGCTCAAACTGAGGCTCTGAAAAAACACAGCTGGCATCTAGGCTTGCTACCTTTTCTTGTAATTCTCTTATACGGTCTGCACCGGGCAGAACTTCGGGCGATACAGTTATAGACCCTATTGCCGATACATTAAATCTTCTTTCAAAATACTGATATGCATCGTGGAAAACAATATATCCTCTGTCTTGAACTGGTTTTAACTCCGTGGTTACGTCATCTACGAGTTGGTCTAATTTTGTGAGCATTGCATCTGCGTTTGCTTCGTAAGTTTGCTTATTATCTGGGTCGCTATCAGACAAAACATCTGCAATATGGTCCACAAGAATAGCTGCGTTTAGCGGGTCTAACCATAGATGAGGGTCGGTTTCATCTTCATGATGCTCGTCATGTTCATCATGCTCATCACGATTGTCATGTTTGTCATGGTCGTCATGTTTGTCATGCTCGTCATGTTTGTCATGCTCATCATGCTCGTCATGGTCGTCATGGTCGTCATCGTCATGATCATGCGCATCAAATGCGCCGCCTTCACGGAAGCTAACCTTTATAACCCCATCTGTTTCTAAGAGCTGCAAAACCAATGCGTTTGTTGCAATAGACTCAATTGGTTTTTCAAGAAAAGCTTCTAATTTTGGGCTTATCCAAAAAACAATATCTGCGTTTTGAAGTTGCCTTGCTTGAGACGGTTTTAAAGAATAAGTGTGAGGTGAGCCGCCGGTATCTATAATTAAATCAGGGGTTGCTACCCCTTCCATAACGCCTGAAACAAGAGAATGAACTGGCTTTATTGACGTAACAACGTTAATATCTGCATTGGCACAGGTGATGCTAGCAAAAAATGTTGTGGATGCTAGGGATAAAGTTTTTAAAAAACGCATTGCGAAACCTCAAAAATAAATTGTAGAAACTATTGTAATGTTATACTATTACATCATCGGTTTCAAATCAATATATTTATACGGTGTACAGGAAAATCTAATAGATGCTTCACGGAAAAGATAAGTTAGTTACATTAGATAATGCAGGTGTATTTAGATCTGGAAGGTGGCTTGTTAAAGGCATTACAATGAGCGTTGGCGCTGGTGAGATAATCACATTAATTGGACCCAACGGTTCTGGCAAATCTACTACTGCGATGATTGCTCTTGGATTACTTAATATAGATGAGGGGACAACCTACCGCAAAGAGAATTTGCGTGTTGGTTATGTTCCTCAAAAACTATCTATAGATTGGACGCTACCTCTAACGGTAAATCGGTTTATTTCATTGACTAAGAATATCAGTAATAAAGATATCGATTTTGCATTATCTCTTACAGATACATCACATTTGCAAAAAAAAGAGCTTCGGACATTGTCAGGCGGTGAGCTTCAACGCGTACTTGTTGCACGCGCGATTGCAGTCTCGCCAGAATTATTGGTTCTGGATGAGCCTGTTCAGGGCGTTGATTTTAATGGGGAGGCAAAATTATATGGCCTTATTGAGGAAACTAAAAAAAGATTAAATTGCGGTATTCTTTTGATATCTCACGATCTTCATATGGTAATGTCAGCGACTGACCAAGTCATATGTTTAAATGGTCATATTTGCTGCTCTGGAACACCAGAAGTTGTAACGTCAAGCTCAGAATTTAAAAACTTATTTGGAAATAAAGCTGCCTCTACAATTGCCGTATATCAGCATAATCATAACCATGAGCATTCCCTTGATGGCAGTATAAAAAGCAAGGCTATTAATGAGGATCAGCGTAATCATGATTTAAATCACAGCAAGGATAAATCTCATGCTTGATGATTTTTTTATTCGCGCTCTTATTGGCGGAATTGGAACTGCGCTGGTGACAGGTCCACTTGGCTGCTTTATCATCTGGCGCAGATTAGCTTATTTTGGCGATACCTTATCTCATTCTGCTTTATTAGGCGTAGCAATCGCCTTGCTATTTGAAATTAATATTACCTTTGCTGTTTTCATTACCAGCCTTATTGTTGCATTTTCACTTTTATTACTACAAAGAGGGCGCAATCTTCCCTCTGATACCTTGCTTGGCATGCTGGCACATTCAGCGATTGCTCTTGGTCTTGTGGTTCTTGCTTTTATGACATGGGTCAGGGTAGATCTATTAGGGTTTTTGTTTGGGGATATATTGTCTATTACCAAAACAGATATCGCTGTTATCTGGCTTGGCGGTTTGGCTGTTTTAGTAACATTAGCTCGAATTTGGCGCCCTTTATTTGCGGCTACTGTCAGCGCTGAAATTGCAAAAGCAGAGGGCTTAAAGCCAGATTATACCAATATAATCTTTATGGTAATGATGGCTTTAGTGATAGCTATCTCTATGAAGATTGTTGGCGTAATGCTAATAACAGCCTTGCTTATCATACCTGCTGCTGCTGCTAGAAGCTTTTCAAGCAGCCCAGAACAAATGGCCCTAATCGCTATTATATTTGGAAGTATAGCGGTATGTTTTGGACTTTTCGGCTCGCTTGAATTTGATACCCCTGCTGGCCCAAGCATTATCGTATCTACGCTTTTATTATTTATTGTATCAATTCTACCAAATCTGTTTTCCATTCGTAAAAAAAAGAATAGTATTTAAGTGATATACCCAAATTGCCTTTAGAAACACACCATGACCCAAAGCCTGAACACCAAAAACGCATTAACCAAAAACCAACAGCTGGTGCTAACCATACTGAATAAAGCTGACATGCCGTTGAGTGCCTACTCTATTCTTGATGGCTTAAGAGAATTTGGATTTAAAGCACCATTGCAGGTATATCGTGCACTTGATAGATTGATTGAATTAGGAAAGGTGCATCGCATTGAAAGTATGAATGCCTTTATTGCCTGTGAGCATTCATTGTGTCAGGTAAGTGATATGACGGCTTTTACTATCTGTGAGAAATGCGAAAAGGTATCAGAGGTCAAAGACAAAGAGCTGTCAGACTATATGCATTTAAGGGCTGAGAAATTTGGCTTACACGCCCCTAAAACAAATATCGAATTTCATGGCCTATGCTCTGATTGCTCAAACAGGTAATGCTATCAAGTAACGTTTATTTTAGCTTGAGCTTTAAGTTATAAAAGTTGGTTAATTATCTGATTCTAATAAAAATTAATTAAAATTTAGATTGACCTTTGGATCACAGGCTTTTAATTAACACTATGTAAAGCGTGCAGGCATTGTCGCTTTACTAAATTGTAAAAAATTACGCAGCCAAGCGAGTGACTAATTCTATGCTTCAAATTATGGTTCCGTTTTTGCAAATCTGGCAAACTGCCATCTGCTTGTTAAGACTATCTTACCTAATAGTCTTATTGAGTTTAACGACGGCAAACTTGGCTTATGCAGATGCTGATCAAGTTAAAAATGCTATCTCTGATAAACAGAGCGCCTCTGATATTAAATTGATCTCAACCCTCCTTCCTATTCCAAAACCAGATCTCATCTTGTTTCTGGGCGGTGATACGGTATCGATGGAGGGACCCCATGCGCGCCCTTCTATTGAAGACGTGCTTCCAATATCCACTTCCACGGTTGCAGAACTGCTTGCTTTAGAGGCAGATGTGAATGTTAAACGAGAAATTAGTTTAACTCTTAATAAAAACGAAACCTTGGCAGATCTGTTAAAAAGAGCGGATTTCACGTCATCTGAGCTATATCAAGTAGCAGATGTTGTGTCCCAGAAGATAAATGTTCGCAAACTGGGAATTGGAATGAATTTCACCATTGGGTTCGACGAAAATAATACGCCTATTGCTGTAAAAACCAGCCAGTCTGATAAGCTTGATTACTTTATATTTAAAAACAGCTTTGGAACTTGGCAGGGATTGCAGGCAATAAGACCTATCGATACAGAATTTGTTCATAGTGCTGGTGTTATTGATGGCACCTTATATGAAGCAGCCTTAGACGCTAATGTACCTCTTTCTACGTTAGATAATTTCATGCGTGTTATGGGATTTTCTGTCGATTTTCAACGCCAGCTTCGACAAGGAGACGCTTTCGAAGTTGTATATGAAAAAATTTCAGACAGAATAACAGGTGAAACGTTATCTGTTGGCAAAGTCCATTATGTTGGAATGGTTTTATCAGGCAGGCAAGTGGGTTATTACCGGCATGAGAATAATGATGGTACAATAGGCTGGTATGATAAGGCTGGGAAATCCGCGGTGCGAACATTAATGCGAACACCTGTTAGCGGAGCAAGACTTGCATCAAGCTATGGCATGAGAAAACACCCCGTCACTGGATATAACAAGCTCCATCGCGGTGTTGATTTTGCGGTGCCAACAGGAACGCCTATTCTGGCAGCGGGAAGCGGGCGAATTGAGATGGCCGGCTGGAATGGCAGCTACGGGCGATATATTCGGATAAGGCATAATAACACATATCAGACTGCCTATGCGCATATGTCCGGAATTGCCAAAGGCATTTATGCTGGCGCGCAAGTAGACCAAGGGCAGGTTATTGGATTTGTTGGCTCCACAGGTCGCTCAACTGGGCCCCATTTGCATTATGAAATTCTGGTTAATCGCCGGCAAGTAAACCCAATGACCATTAATCTGCCTACTGGAAAAAACCTTCCAGAAAGGGAGCAAGAACGTTTTCAAGATGTGGTTGACAGCCTTCATGCCTATATCCGCGATAATGATGCTACAAGCTATGCAGGCGTCACGTTAAATTAGACTTTGGAAATTAGACTTTGGAAATTAGACTTTTGGACATTATCGTTTGATAAAAAATAAGTATCAAAATAAAAACGCTAAACATACGCAATTGCGCGCTCCTATAGAATAATGCACCCTATTCAATCAATTCATTTTTTTCCAATAAAGGGGCTTCAAGGGTTCGAGCTAGAAGACTGTTCCTTGAAAGAAAATCAACTTCTTGATAATGACCGGAAATTTGCGCTTTCACAATCGCTGAATCATAAAGCTGCTACCTCATGGCTTCCCAAATCACATTTTAAACAATTAGTGAATCAGCCCTCTCTTGCCAAAACGCGGCTTTCCCTGATATCGCAAACCCCCCTTACCTTAAAGATTGAAGGCTCCAGCGAAGCGTTTAATCTTACAGATTCGGCTGCAAAAGATGCCTTTGCTAATGCAATTACAAATCTAACCAACACTAATGAGCGCGCAAATCTAAATTTGATTGAAGCTGAAACTGGGGGCTTAAGCGATACGCGCAGCCAATGGATAAGTATCGGTGCAAGCGCATCTGCAAATAAGCTTATCCAACGTTTTTCCTTAGATGATTCCTATTTTCGATTTAGGCTAAATATCTGGATTGAGACACAAACCCCCTTTGAAGAATTTAATTGGGTTGGCCGAAAGGCTAAGATTGGCAACGCAGAATTAGAATTTCAATCCCCGGTTGGTCGCTGTAATGCGATTAATGTAAGTGCCAAGACAGGTGATATTACAAGCCAGCTTCTACCTCAAGAGATGAGAGCGCATTTTGGACATAGTGATCTTGGTGTTTTTGCTCGCGTTATAAAATCTGGAAAAATATCACAAACCGATAAATTGATTCTGCAATAAACCATTTTGGGTATCAGGGATGATTGGTAGTGATTAGATTGGCAATTAATCAGAGGCAACCTTCAAAAGAGCTTAAGCAACTGCATCATCTGCTTCTTGCGGGACAGCTTTTGCGGTTTCACTCTTGCCAGGTTTTTCAGCCACTTTAGCTGGGGCCTCTGCATCCTGGTCTATAGTATTAGATACTGTCTCATCGTCTTCAGATGTTTTGTTTGTTATGTCTGCTTCTGTTTCTTTATCCGCATTCCCACCATTTTCTAGGGATGATGATGCTTCTTCTGAAGATTTTTGCTTAGGTTCAGATTTTTGTTCATGCGTATTTCGCTTTTGCTCCATAGCAGCCAGAATAGTTTGGTGGACCCTGTAATAATGATCTGCAAACTGGCTAAACGCTTCTGCTGAAATGCGTTCACTCGAAGAGTTCGCATCTTGGGCAAGTGCTGTGTATTTCTCGAATAATTGTTGAGCATTTCCTCTCAACTTACCCTCAGGTCCGTTTGACTCAAATGTGGTATTTCTATTCACATTTGGTTGATTAAAACCGCTAGGACGGCGTGCGCGTCCGCGAGAACGCTTTCCGTTTTGATTATTTGGTCTCATTAAATATCCGTTGCCAATTTAACCAGGCTATGTGCTGGTGTTCCGTATCATTTTCGGAGATTAGCCTTTACGTTATGGTACATCATATACCTTAAAAACTAGGTAATATAAGACACGGCTACACTTAAATAACAAGCAAAAATTGCGAATTTTTCAATTTTTTTTCGATTTCTTGTAAAACTGTGTTGTTCTAGTGACACAGAACTAAACAGCGCGGTATTCCTTGTAAATCTGGCAATACTTCTCGTACATTCAGATTAAACCGATACGCCAACTCCATCACTTGTTCTGACTGCTTATGACCTATTTCAACGCAAGCAATACCATTAGGGTTTAAATAACCTGCCAATGAAGCAAAAATTATTTCATAATCAGCTAATCCCTGATTATGGGAGAATAAGGCTTGTTTAGGGTCAAATAGCCGTACTTCATCTTGCAAGCTTGCCTCATCCTCAGTTGGAATATAAGGCGGGTTGCACAGAACCATATCAAAGCTGTTATCGCCAAGGCCATCAAACCAATTGGAGACAAAAAATTCAGAACGTGCTTCTAAATTCAGTGAGCGCGCATTCATTTGTGCTTGGATAATTGCCTGCTCATTTATATCAATCCCGACACCCGTTGCATGCTTTATCGCGCTAAGACATGCTAGCAACAAACAACCGCTGCCTGTTCCAAGATCCAGCACCCGAAATTGCTGGTTCTGCGTGATGTGTTGAGATTCGGCAAATGAAATAGCTTTATCTATTAACAACTCACTTTCAGGTCTTGGGTCAAGCGTTGCGCTGTTTAAATAGAAACGCAAAGACCAGAATTCTCGCCAGCCTCGTATTCTGCTAATTGGTTTTCCGGCACATCTCTGAGCAATCAAGGTATCATAGTGTGCTATTTGCTGCTCTGTGGGCTGAACACTCATATGGGGATAGATAGCTTCATCACTGCCAGTTGCGATGCCAAGCAATAAGCGCGCTTCAAACACTGCCCTATCACCACATCTGTCACGAAGCTTTTTGGTTGCCTCGGCAATAAGTGATGGTAGATGACAAGATGCATTCACAAGAACCCCTAACTCTGGCCATCGGCGAGTTTTTCAGCCTGCTCCTCCGCAAGAAGAGCATTTATAATTTCGCTCAGGGCTTCCCCCATTAAAATCTTGTCCAGCTTATAAAGAGTTAGATTAATGCGATGGTCTGTAACCCTTCCTTGCGGGAAATTATAGGTTCGGATTCGCTCTGATCTATCTCCAGAACCAACCTGCCCTTTTCGTGAGGCCGCTCTTTCTGCATTCTGCTTTGCTCGTTCAGCATCATATAATCTTGAGCGAAGAATCTTCATCGCTTTTGCACGATTTTTATGTTGTGATTTCTCATCTTGCTGACTAACCACAATCCCTGTCGGCATATGGGTAATACGAACAGCTGAATCTGTTGTGTTAACAGATTGTCCGCCCGGGCCTGATGAGCGAAAAATATCCACTCTTAAGTCTGCCTCTCGAATGTCAATATCAACATCTTCTGCCTCTGGCAAAACCGCAACTGTAGCGGCTGATGTATGAATTCTGCCGCCAGTTTCGGTGTCAGGGACACGTTGAACACGGTGCACACCAGACTCGAACTTTAACTTTGCAAAAACCTCTTGCCCAGAGATATTTGCGGTTGCTTCTTTATACCCCCCAATCCCTGTTTCGGAGATTTCCATAACCTCAAAACGCCATCCTTGCTGTGAGGCAAATTTTTGATACATTCCAAATAAATCTGCCCCAAACAAAGCAGCTTCATCACCGCCTGTACCTGCTCTAATTTCCAAGATTGCATTTCTTGAATCATCTTTATCCTTAGGCAAGAGCAATAATTTCAGCTGGTATTCTTCTTCCGTAATTTTTGGACGAATTTCCTGAATCTCATCTTCTGCAAGAGCGACCATCTCTGCATCAGCGTCTTGGTCTTTTACCAAATTTTCAGCGTCACTAAGTTCCATTTTTAGTTTTTGAACCTTTGCAGCTTGCTCTGCTATTGGGCGCAAATCTGACAGCTCTTTTGATAAATGCATTAAATCTGCAGTATCTAAAGAAGAAGAGGATAGTCTTTCCTCAATTTCATCTTTTCTGGATAATAGACGGGATATATTCTTCTCAAGACTCATTCTGATAAATTGCCTTCTAGACCATGCTTTAAAAACGTTGCGGCAAATGATAATGCTTGTGATGTTTCCATTTGTTTTTGCTCGCCCGTTGTCATAATTTTAACTTGGATAGTATCGCTCTTAATTTCATTTTCCCCTATGATAAAGCTTAACTTACAACCAATTAAACTAGCTCTTTTCAACTTTTTACCAAGTTGAGGTGCCATAGGAATATCTGTCTTTAAGCCTTGCAGACGTAAATTCTGGGCAAGCGCAAATCCATCTGATGCCGCATTGTCATCTGCAATTACGACCGCGATATCGTAGGTAAATTCCTGTTTTTGTTCTATGAGTAATGCAAGGCGCTCAACGCCAGCAGCAAAGCCAACCGCACCGATATCTGGCCCCCCTAGCATGGCAGATAATCCATCATAGCGGCCCCCGCCAAGCACTGTCCCTTGAGAGCCAAGTTCGTCTGTGATGAATTCAAATGCCGTGTGAGAATAATAATCAAGGCCTCTGACCAGATTAGTATCGAGCTGCCAGTTGATACCGGCCTTATCAAGCGCGTTTGTTACCTGCTCGAAATGCTGTTGTGCTTGGCTGGTAAGAAACGCTGGCAATTGAGGCACATTTTTTAGAATCTCACGATCCTCATCTGCTTTTGAGTCTAGTATCCGCAATGGGTTTTCATTTAATCTGCGCTGACTATCACTTGATAATTCATTTTTATAGTCTGATAGAAAGGCAATTAGCGCAGCTCTGTAAGCATCCCTACTCTGACCATCTCCAAGAGAGTTTAAATGCAATATACAGCTATCAAGAACGCCTAATTCAGATAAAAATTGCGCCGCGCACCCAATCACTTCTGCATCAGCCAATGGATTAAAACTTCCAATATATTCACATCCAATTTGGTGGAATTGTCTCATTCTCCCTTTTTGCGGTCGCTCATATCTAAACATAGGACCTGCATAAAAAAACTTCTGTGGCAATGATTGGGTAAGCCCATTACTAATCAATGCACGCATCACAGACGCTGTGCCTTCAGGTCTGAGTGTTAAGCTCGAGCCCCCTCTATCTTCAAAGCTATATGTCTCTTTTGCAACAACGTCAGAGCTTTCTCCAAGAGGTCTGCTAAAAACCTCAGTAAATTCAAAAATAGGTGTTTCCATGTCCTGAAAACCGTATCTACTTGCAATAAGGCTCGCTTTTTCAAGAACAATATTCATTTGTGATTTCTGTCTAGGCATCAAATCAGCTGTGCCTCGAACAGGTTGCATCGGTTTCATTAACCTTGCCTTTCTAGATCTATGAGTGCGCTGGCTTCTCTAATTCTTGTTGTTTAATCATGGCAGCGCGTTCTTCAACCAGAGTGACAACATGCTCGACAATATTATTATCGGTAAAACGGTGGTCAGCCATTCCAGATAGATATATCTGATGCGTGCCTTTACCGCCACCCGTAAGACCTATATCGGTTTCACGTGCTTCACCAGGGCCATTCACAACACAGCCAATAATAGAGACTGTTATTGGAACATCTATATGAGCAAGTCTTTCTTCAATTTCAGCAACTGACTTTATCACGTCAAATTGTTGGCGCGCACAAGATGGACAGGAAATAACCGTAACCCCTCTCCGCCTTAATCCGAGTGATTTTAAAAGCTCATACCCCACTTTAACCTCTTCAACAGGGTCTGCAGATAATGAGACGCGAACCGTATCGCCGATACCTGCCCATAATAGGTTCCCTAAACCGATAGCAGATTTGACAGTTCCAGCTCTAAGCCCGCCAGCCTCAGTTATGCCGATATGAAGCGGGCAATCAATCGCTTCAGATAATTGCTGGTATGCTGCGACTGCTAGAAATACATCAGAGGCTTTAACTGAAATTTTATAGTGATCAAAATTATGATCTTCTAATATCCTTGCATGTTCCAATGCAGATTCAACCAATGCTTCTGGGCACGGCTCCGCGTATTTTTCAAGAAGATGTTTTTCAAGAGAACCTGCATTTACACCAATGCGCATGGAACAATTATTTGCTTTTGCAGCGGCAACCACCTCGGCTACCCTCGAAGAGTTTCCAATATTTCCAGGGTTAATTCTAAGACAAGCAGCACCTGCATCAGCTGCCTCTAACGCTCTTTTATAATGAAAATGAATGTCGGCAATAATAGGCACTTCACTCTCATCGCAAATTTGCTTGAGTGCCTTTGTGCTTGCTTCATCAGGACATGAAACCCTAACAAGGTCGGCGCCTGCATCCACAACTTGACGTATCTGGTCTATTGTTGCCTGCGCATCTGAGGTAAGTGTATTTGTCATAGTTTGAACGGAAATAGGTGCGCTACCACCAACCGCGACATTACCAACCATTATTTGACGGGTTTTACGACGATCTATCATTCGAAATGGTCGATAGGAAGATTGTGTCATTACAAGTTAAACCACATACTGATGTTAGGTAAATTAGTCTATTTTTGTATTTGGTATAAAAGAATTTTTGGCTCAACACTAGTATTAAATCACGAGAGCGCCCCTCGTATCAAGCACTAGACAATTACGTTGCTAATCAAATTTTCTGCTAATAATACTATCTGCACGCAAAGGAAGATCTCTTACAATCTCGCCTGTCTTACCAACCCTGAACGCAGGCACATCCATCAACTCAAACATTAACCCGCCAGCATTGCCAGTAGTAAGATATAACTTATCGTCTAGATTTGCAGCAATACTCTCACCCGTGCGCAGAAGTTTGCTGGTTATCACATCTCCATCTGAATTTACCATTTCAATCCATGAAGAAGCAGTTGCTCTTATCGTTAGGGTATCAGAAAGCTCAACCTCTTTTGCAATAGCTGACGAAGGATTTGAGGATTGAGGCTTTGGATCGACTGCCGCCGCCGTTTGAATATCAGCAGCCTGCAGTGATTCATCTGACGCTAAGCTATCTGATGATAACGCTATCTGCGTTTCTTGATTTTCCAATTTCTCCAACGAAGCTGGTATCTGTGATGGCAATTCTGCTTCCGCGATTTCAGATGGGCTATTATCATCCACCTGATTATTTTCCAAATCAGAGCCGGCAACCGCCACTTCAGAACTAGTATCATCGATTATGGGCGGCGTTTGTATATCCAGCTGGGCCGTCTGCTCGCTATTAGTATTAGGTAAATTTTGAATGGCTGCATCACCCGCATCTGCTAGTTGCGGGACTTGTTCTGATACGGGCGGCACTGATACTACCTGATCAGGCGTGTCTCTTAAAACGACAAACCAGCTTGTATATCCAATGATTGCGATAATCACTGCTACCATCGCAACAGAACTCTTCGAAAACTTCGGAACAAGTGCTTGACCTGGCACTTCGTAAATTGGGGCAACATCTTTATCATCTACAGATGAGAAATAGGCCGCGATAAGCGCACTGCTATCTATATCAGTGGCTTTGCAATAGCTTCGAATATATCCAGGGACATATGCGATACCTGGTAAATTTTCAAAATCAGAATTTTCAAGACTCTTCAGATAATTTTTTGGGATCCGCAAAGTATCAGATAAATCCTGAAGCGACATCTCTTTGCTTCTTCTTGCTGATGCTAGAACGGCACCAATTTCACTTGCATCTAGCAAACGCGCGCCCGTATCAATATGTCCTAGATCTATCGCCATGTGACCTGTTAATCTTTTATAATATATTAATTTAATTGTTTAGTTTATGCAGAACTTATTAACATGAATTTAACTAATAACGGCAAAAAAAATAAAAAAATAGCTAAATTACGGCTATTTTCGGTATTTTTTTGAAATTTCACCCAATTTTGTCTAATTCAAAAGCGTCATGAAGGCTTCTAACTGCTAATTCTGTGTAATCTGCTTGAATCAAAACAGATATTTTTATTTCCGAAGTTGATATAACCTGCATATTGATCTGTTTCTCAGAAAGCACCTCAAACATCCGTTTTGCAATGCCGGATTGAGTTCTCATGGCCGTCCCTATGACTGAAATTTTGGCGATATTATTATCATGAACCAATCTTTCAAATGCCAATTCATCTTTTAGATTTGTAAGGTCGCTCACCGCTTTTTCAAGGTCAATTCTCGCAAGAGAAAATGTAATATCGGTTTTTTGCAAATCGGCTGAGGCACTCTGAACAATCATATCAACATTGATATGCAAATCTGCAAGCACACCAAATATTTTAGCCGCAATACCAGGTTTATCAGGCAAACCAACGACGGTTATTTTAGCCTCTTCTGCTGAATAGGCAATGCCACTAACTTTCTGCTTTTCCATTTGCTTTTCCTCATTTTGAACCAATGTTCCAGGGGCGTCTGTAAAACTAGAGCGAACTTGCAAATTAACATGGTGCCTCATTGCCATTGCAACCGAGCGCGTTTGCAAAACCTTCGCACCAGCCGATGCCATCTCAAGCATTTCCTCAAACGTAATGCTATCTAGCTTTCTTGCCTTTGGCATTATCCGCGGGTCAGTTGTGTAAACGCCGTCCACGTCTGTGTAAATATCACATCTATCTGCTTGAATTGCCGCCGCAAGAGCAACCGCAGATGTATCCGAGCCGCCCCGCCCCAAAGTTGATATCCGGCCGTCTGGCGCAATACCCTGAAAGCCCGCCACAACGGCTACTTGTCCTTGCTCTAGTCTTTTAATAATTTCATCTGCTTGGATTTCTTCTATTCGGGCAGCACCATGCACTTCATCAGTGCGGAGCGGAATTTGCCAGCCAAGCCAAGAACGCGCATCAACTCCGATATTTTGCAAAGCGATGGATAACAGTCCGACTGTCACTTGCTCCCCGGTTGAAACGATTGCATCATACTCTCTTGCATCATGCATTGGACCTACCTGTTTTGCCCATTCAACGAGTTGATTTGTAGTGCCAGCCATAGCAGACACAACGACAGCGACCTCATCTCCTGCCTCCACGCATGACTTGACCCTTTGTGCAACATTTCTGATACGATCAAGATCACCAACAGATGTACCGCCAAATTTTTGAACTATACGTGCCATTTTTTTTCTATAACTTTAAACTTCGCTCTATATACTGTAATCGGTTATTAATGAACTCCCTTCAAACACACAAGTCAGAAATTGAATCTTGGGAAACAACATGACATCTAACTCTACCATCGATTTAGAAGATATAAAGAGATTTGAAGAACTCTCACAAGATTGGTGGGACCCGAAAGGGCCTCTGAAATCTCTTCACCAATTTACCCCTATCCGAATTGAATATATAAAATCAGCGATTAAGCGTCATCAAAAAGGAAACTGGGAGAGCTCAAAACCACTTGCCAATATTCGAATATTAGATATCGGGTGTGGCGGCGGGCTACTTGCTGAACCAATGGCACGGCTGGGCGGAATAGTATCTGCTATTGATGGCTCCTCCTCTGCAATTGAAACTGCTAGACTGCATGCTAAAACATCCATGCTTGATATCACCTACACTGCTACTTCAGCAGAAGAACTTGCCCTTACTGACAATCAGTTTGATGTAGTTTATGCATCAGAGGTTATAGAACATGTATCAGATCGTGCCTTATTTTTAGATTCCATTCGGCGCCTTATAGCACCAGAAGGCGTCGTGATTTTCACCACTATAAACAGAACATTAGCTTCGCTCGCATTTGCTAAATTTGCAGCCGAATATGTGCTAAAAATTGTTCCAAAGGGCGCTCATGATTTTGATAAATTTGTAAAGCCATCTGAGCTGCAAAATGAAGCCCAAAAGGCTGGTATTATTATAGATGATGTTATAGGATTTAAACCACTGCCAGATGGCAGATTTAAATTTTCATCTATTACCGCGGTTAATTATGGTGCTTCTGGGTCTTTGGTTTGAGTGCCGTGATTGCGAATTGAAAATTAATTATCCTTTGGTAATAAAGGTATTTCAGCAAACTCAACACCTTCATCTGCTAACTGCTCTCCTTCTTCAGGGGTGCAGGTGCCGTAAATTATATCCTGTTCTTTCTCGCCATAATGAATTTTAAGCGCCTCTTCTGCAAATTTATCCCCTACATTGCGTCCGTTAGTTTCTACATAGCGGCGAACATGTCGCACCATTGTAATAATTTGCTCAGGTGTTACTTGCTGGGGTGTTATTTGCTGTTTTGATTGCTCCTTCATTTGGTTATCTGCAGGCACGGATAGGTTTGAATTCTGCTCCATGGATGAGCCAGCCTCCACTGGAGAGACTTCCGATTTCAACACACCATCAGCTGGTTGGTTTCTGTGCTTGCCTGCGCTTAGGTTTGGCGTCATAAGAGCGCGCTTAACCTTGCTGTTGCCGCATTCAGGACAGGCAATCAAATCACGCTCACATTGTTGCTCAAAGCTTGCTGAGTTACTAAACCAGCCTTCAAACGAGTGATGAAATTCACACATTAAACTATACTTAATCATCTGGATTTAATCATTTGAATTTCGCTATTTATCTACACGCCATAATTTTAATGATACTCACAATAAATTTGGCCTTTAAACTTGGCCTTTAAATTGACCGTGACAATGCTTAAATTTCTTGCCAGACCCGCAAGGACATGGAGCGTTTCTTGGAACCTTGTCGCTTTTAACCTGCGTTTCACCACTTGCTTGCTTAGCATCTTTTTTTGCTGGGGCCTCGTCTGTACTGCCCGCATTTTGCTGGGGCCGTAAATTAACATGAGCAAGAGCCATTGTTACTGTCTGCCGCATTTTATCAAGCATTCCTTCAAACATCTGGAAGGCTTCCCTCTTATATTCGTTAAGCGGGTCTTTTTGCGCATAGGCTCTCAGATTTATACCTTGACGCAAGTGATCTAAACTAAGCAAATGCTCTTTCCACTGCTGGTCAAGGATCTGTAATATCACAGATTTTTCAATATTACGCATTGCATCTGGGCCAAAGATTGTGGCTTTACTAGCCATATGGCGATCGCAAGCAGACCTTAGCCTGTCCGTTATTTCGCCATCCGTCACACCATCTTCTGTTACCCAATCAGCGCCTGGAACTTCAATGCCAAGGTGAGACATTGAGAGTGATGTTAGTAAGTCGGCATCCCACATATCAGGAAAACTACCTGCTGGGATCGACTCGCTGACTATCCAATCAATTGTCTCTTCACGCATTCCTAATATCGTATCATGCACATTTTCTGTTTGCATAATGTCTTTGCGCTGGCTGAACACGACTTGACGTTGATCATTCATAACATCGTCATATTTCAGCAACTGCTTTCTAATTTCGAAATTATGAGATTCTACCTTAGACTGTGCTTTCTCAACTGCTTTATTAATCCAGTTATGGGCAATAGATTCGCCTTCTTCCAAGCCAAGTTTTTGCAACATTCCATCTAGCTTTTCAGAACCGAAAATTCGCATCAAATCATCTTCAAGAGATAGAAAAAACTTAGATGATCCTGGATCGCCTTGTCTGCCTGTTCTGCCTCTAAGCTGATTATCAATGCGTCTTGATTCATGTCGCTCTGTTCCCAGCACAAACAAACCGCCTGCAGCGAGTGCCTTTTGCTTTCCCTCTTCTATTTCAGCTGCAATCTTTTCTGCTGCCTTGGAATTAGGTGCAATGTCATTTTCCCTCAACTTCATTTCAAGATTACCACCAAGCTGAATATCTGTTCCACGACCTGCCATATTTGTAGCTATGGTCACAGCGCCTGGAATACCAGCATCCGCAATAATTTTTGCCTCTTCTTGATGAAATCTTGCATTCAGAACATTATGAGGAATTTTTTCGCTTTTAAGTGCTTCTGATAAAGCCTCTGATTTCTCGATACTGACTGTTCCTACCAAGATAGGTTGACCTTTTTCGCGGCATTCCCGAATAAGCTCAATTATAGCCGTATCGCGTTCTCTACCAGTTCGATAAATAGCATCATCGTCATCTTTTCGTAAAACAGGTTTGTTGGTTGGTATGGACACAACGTCAAGCGCATATATCTCAGAAAATTCGCCTGCTTCTGTTAGGGCTGTTCCTGTCATGCCTGATAATTTATCATATAACCTAAAATAATTTTGATAGGTAACAGAAGCCAGCGTCTGATTTTCAGGCTTAATAGGGAGTTTTTCCTTTGCCTCAAGCGCTTGATGCAATCCATCTGAAAAGCGCCTTCCTTGCATTGCTCTGCCCGTAAATTCATCGATAATCAAAAGCTCATCATTTTTAACCATATAATGCTTGTCTTTTGTAAACATTTTATGAGCTCTTAGAGCCTGGGAGATATGGTGTAATAAATTGACATTCGCTGAATCATATAAGGTACCTGATTGCATCAGACCTGCCTGCATCAACAAGGTTTCTGCATGTTCAACGCCGGTTTCTGTCAGCGTTGCGGAACGCGCTTTCTCATCACTCTCATAATCATCTGTCTTAAAGTCCGAAATCAACTCGTTAACTTGTTGATATAGCTCAATGGAGGTTTCTGACGGGCCTGAAATTATGAGCGGTGTTCTAGCCTCGTCAATCAAAATTGAATCAACTTCATCTACGATAGCAAAATGATGACCACGTTGAACCATTTCTGCCAATGCGAATTTAAGATTATCTCTTAGATAATCAAATCCATATTCGTTATTTGTTCCATAAGTAATGTCACATTGGTAAGCAGCTTTGCGATCCTCATCACTCATCTGGCTTACGATACATCCGACTGTTAGGCCAAGATAAGTATAAATCTCACCCATCCAGCGAGAATCACGAGATGCTAGATAATCATTAACGGTAACGACATGAACCCCTTTTCCAGATAGCGCGTTCAGATACGCCGCTAATGTGGCAACAAGCGTTTTACCCTCGCCTGTTCTCATCTCAGCGATACGTCCTTGATGCAAGGTAATACCCCCCATCAACTGAACATCAAAATGTCGCTGACCAAGCGTTCTCTTTGCTGCCTCACGCACCAATGCAAATGCTTCAGGCAAGAGTGCCTCTAAATCCTCGCCAGACTTGGCACGCTCTTGCAATGCGTTTGATACTGCAACTATCCCGTCTCTATCAAGCGCTTCTATTTCTGGTTCAAGTGAATTTATCTGATCAACAAGTGGCTGAAACTTTTTAATCACTCTCTCGTTTGAGTCGCCAAATATGGATTTTGCGATTGAAGTAAACATTATTGGATTTTCCGTTCCTACCCTGCGTGATAGCCCATTATTGCTGGCAGATTATGGTTTTTTGGGATATTAGTATCTGGTCTTAATTAACCAGAAATGGGGGTGCAGGCAAGAAATTTCAAGATTTATCAAAATCTTGTTCAACCAATATAATAGCCGATTTGTGCGCGATGTGTTTCAGCGATATGCTAATACCATATTTTATAGAAATTTCTTGCTGGTAAGATGGTTATTATGCTAGCGATTTGTTACTTCTAAAGCATCTTAGATTAACCCACCAATAGCGAGGTATCCCTATGGCACAAATGCAAATCAAACTGAATCACAGGTTTATCTTTATGATTGTATCACTGCTTATCATAGGGGTATATGGCGTGAATTTAACAAAACCCGCTTTGGCACAAAAATATCAGCAAATTGTTGTTGCAACGGTAGATGGCGCTGAAATCCAGCTAGATGAAATTTTGGATCTTATCGAGCAGCTTCCACCAGAATATCAAAATGAACCATTAACAAATTATTATGATCAAATGGTAGACAGAGTTATCAATGTAAGATTAGCAGCAAAGGCGGCTGAGAAAAGTGCGTTATCTGATGATCCTGAGGTAATAGAGGATATGCGAGTGGCGGCTCAAAAAGTGCTTGCTGACTATTGGCTTCGTTCTGAAATAGCAAAGTCTGTTACCAAAGAAGCCATCGATAAAGCCTATGATGCCTATGTTTCAGATACTGCATCACGAGAAGAGGTAAAAGCATCTCATATCCTAGTAGCAGATGAGCAAACAGCCATCAGCGCAATTCAGAAACTAGAAGAAGGTGCTGATTTTGCTGAGCTTGCTCGTGAAATCTCAACAGGTCCTTCTGGCCCAAATGGGGGAGATCTTGGGTATTTTGGACGCGGCGCAATGGTGCCTGTGTTCGAGCAAGCAGCTTTTGCGCTTGATGTTGGCTCCTTTACTTCTGCTCCTGTTCAATCACAATTTGGCTGGCATGTCATAAAACTGCTCGACAAACGTATTGCTGAGGCTCCCTCAATAGAGGAAATGTCACCGCAGTTAGAGCTAAATATTAGCAACCTTTCTTTTGCCAGATTAGTTGAGACGTTGCGTGCAGACGCCAAAATACAGAAAAAGCCACTTTCTGATATTGAGGCGGAATGGCAGCAAAGTCAGGAGAGCTTGGAGAGTTCAACACAATAGATGACCTCTATAAAAAGGAATAGCATTGACTTGAAAAAAGACTAACATGACACTTCCAAAAATATCCCCGCTAGCACCGGATACGTTCCCAGAAATACCTCCTATTTCTGGGGTGTGGATGGCAACATCTGCTACTGGCATGAAATATAAAGACAGGGATGATTTACTCTTAATGGTATTTAGCCCTGAGACAAATATTGCAGGGCTATTCACCAAATCAGCAACAGCTGCGGTAAGCATACATCTCACCAAAAAAGTGATTGAGAATAATCAAGGCAGATGCCTATTGGTAAATGCTGGAAACGCAAATGCGTTTACTGGTGCAGAGGGCGATGCATCTGCTCAGTCAGCACTCTCGGCGCTTTCCACACTATCTGGCCTGCCTCTAAATACCATGATGATGGCCTCCACTGGCGTGATTGGCGAGCCTCTTAATGCTGACCTTATCTGTGATCATCTTGAAACTCTGTGGAACTCAAAAGGTACTGCAAATTGGCACCAAGCAGCATCCGCTATAAAAACCACTGATACCTTTGCAAAAGCAAGTAGCCAGACGATTAAATATGGCGATAACACGGTGCATATCGGCGCCATCGCAAAGGGCTCAGGAATGATAGCACCAGACATGGCAACCATGCTTGGCTTTATTGTAACAGACGCAAAAATTGAAAAATCGCTACTTCAAGAAATGCTGATTGAGACAAACAAAAATAGTTTTAACGCCATTACGGTTGATAGTGATACATCGACCAGTGATATGGTTCTTCTTGCAGCAACTGGTGCTAGCCAAGTTACACTTCAACCAGATAGTGAAAACGCACATAAATTCAAATCCGCATTACAACAGGTTATGACGGATTTAGCACATCAGATAGTCAAAGATGGCGAAGGCGCGTCGAAATTTATTACGGTGAATGTTTCAGGAGCTATGAGCGATGCATCTGCGCATATAATCGCCAAATCAATTGCAAACTCCCCATTAGTCAAAACCGCAATAGCAGGCGAAGATGCAAATTGGGGCCGCATCGTAATGGCAGTTGGAAAGGCAGGGCAGCCCGCTTTAAGAGATAAATTGACTATTCGGATTGGCGGTGTATTAGTTGCCGAAAATGGCCAAAAGGCTGATAGCTATACAGAATCTATGATTGATAATCATATGAAATCCGAAAATATTCTAATCGAGGTTGATTTACAGATACAAGATGGCGTTGCGACAGTTTGGACATGTGATCTAACCCATGACTATATAACGATTAATGCCGATTACCGAAGCTGAATATACTGCCCCGAATAAAACCCGAATAATGCCCCTCATAATGATAGATCTTTTAAATAAATGAAACTCGTAGTTGCTTGTTCCTTAATAGATATTGATGGCCGGATTTTACTTGCAAAACGGCCTGATAATGCTCAAATGGGCGGATTGTGGGAGTTTCCAGGAGGCAAGATTGAACCTGATGAAACGCCTGAAACAGCGCTTGTGCGTGAACTTAATGAAGAGCTGGGCATTGATACCCACGAAAGCTGTCTTGCCCCGCTAAGTTTCAGCTCTCATCAATATCCCGAGTTTCAAATTTTGCTATTGCTTTATATATGCAGAAAATGGAAAGGAAGCCCACGCGCTTTATCAGCGTCTGAGCTTAAATGGGTATTTGCAAATGACTTAAGAAGATATGAAATGCCTGAGGCAAACATAGAATTCATAAGTCACCTTCAAGATTTACTTTAGTTCTGCTTTTGATGATTGGCGTTTTAGCTTTTGTTTTGCGGATCTGATGCTACATAATCTGCAAGTGCATTTTGTGCGCTTCCCGGGCGCAATGGTTTTTGCTGGCTCTCATCAGGCACCCAACCCGTAAGCGTAACAAGCTCAAACGTTGCTGTTATTCTGCCATCCTCTGTTGCAAATTCTTGCTCATATATTTCCCCAGCCCTTTGAAATAATTTAGCAGAGGTAAATTGCCGGCTACGTGAATTAAGGGCGTTTGCCTCTCCCATTTGTTTTAAATCTGACATCAACTCATAAATTGAGGAATAAGTAACTTCGATTAAGTCAGAATCGCAGACAGGAAGGGCAAAACCGGCTCGTTGCAGTAATCCGCCTGCTGCCTTTACATCCACCATCGGGATGCAACGTGGGTAGGCGCCATTGCTTAATTCTGTCTCTGCATGTGTTAGGCAGGCACGCAGCTCTTGAAGAGTTCTGCCTCCAAAAAAATTAGCCAATAACAGCCCATCGGGTTTTAAATAATTACGACACTGAATCAACATTCCTGGAAGGTCATTTACCCACTGAAAAAACTGAGAGGATAAGATTAAATCACAGGCTGTGATTTGTTTAGGAAGGTGCATATCAGGGCTATGAATATAGGTTGCAGACGGATGCGCGAATGCACGCATTTTTTCTGAAATATCCATTTGAAAAAGAGTGTAATTATCTTCATGTTTAGCAGGTGACATCGCCAGCAATTGAGTGGCAACTTGCCCGTTAAAACTACCTATATCCAAAATAGAGGAAAAATCCCGCTTTACGTCATATAACCTATCAAGCAATCGGGTAATAGAGGCTTGACGCAAGAACATTGCATCTTCTGCATCTTCTGCATCTTTTGGCTGGGTGAGGGCGCGATCGCGAACTTGCTTCAGCATTTTATAGTCAAATGGTGCGGTCATTCAAATCTCTGCTTAATCGGTAATAAATTTAATGATTTATTCATCTTTTTTAGCTCAAATAGAATTATGGAAAAAGATGTAACCAAACTTGCTGATAAAAGCAGTAAAAATAATTCCATATCAGCTGGATTTACTCTCAATAAGCTAAAGGCGTTGCCAGCACTTAATATCAGCAGACTGGTAAGAATGGCTTTTCCTGCTTTGTGTGCTGTGTGTGATACTCATATTTATGATGATGGAATATGCGCTAATTGCTGGCCAAAGCTAGAGCCTATGCCAGAACCTACCTGCCGTAAATGTGCGCGTATATTACATCACCAAACCATCACTGGCTGTTGTGAGGCGTGCTTGTTAAATCCTCCCATAATTACTCAAATCATTGCAGCTTATCGTTATAATATTATATCGAAGTCGCTTATTCTAAAATTTAAATATGCTGACCGGCTTGAGTTAACCACAATTTTCTCAACTCTTTTATCACCTGCTTTTAATCAACTTTGCAACCCTGATACATTAGTAATTCCTATTCCGTTACATCCTGCCCGTTATCGCAAACGCATGTTTAATCAATCTTCTGAAATTGCCCGCAGTTTATGTAGAACACATGAATGCACCCCTTTATACCAACCCTCTTTGCTAGAGCGCGTTGTAAACACAGAACAGCTGGGGCGAATGCGTCGCTCGCAGCGCGCAAAAACATTAAAAGGCGCCTTTACAATCAACCATCAAAAGCAAAACCTTCTAATTGGCAAGCCTTGTTTACTTATTGACGATGTTATAACCACTGGGTCAACCATATCAGAAGCAGCAAAAAAACTTTTAAGTGCAGGTGCCTTGCAGGTAAATGCACTTTGTTTTGCAAGCGCGCGCTAATAGATAATATACAGCTCTCCTCCCGTTTAATTTAATTTTTTGAAGGCTCATTCCCGCACGCCCCCTATTGGCATTTCCCCATGGCCCAATTATATGATAGTAAAAGCGAGAGTGGGTATAAAAAAAGAAGATACGTATGCATAATTTAGTAGAGATTTATACAGCAGATTTTTGTGGTTACTGCCATCGTGCGATACAATTGCTTAAGAGCCGTGATATAGAATATACCCAATATGATGTAACCCTCGATAGGGCTGGAAGGCAAGCCATGACACAGCGAGCCTCTGGGAAGACTTCTGTTCCGCAAATTTTTATAAATGACACCCATATTGGGGGCTCTGATGAGTTGGTTGAGATAGCGTTAAATGGCAGGCTGGATGAGCTGCTTGCTAGCTAGGATATAAATAATGCGTGTTGCAGCAGCACAATATTGTGCATCCAACGATATTCTACAAAACCAAGATACCATTGCTAGGCTTATATCACAGGCAAGTTCTCAAAGCGTATCTCTAATATGTTTTCCAGAATGCGCAAATCTAATAGCCAAGAATAAACAAGAGCTGCAAGAGAAGGCTGAACCAGCAGATAATTCAGATACATTTAAGAGAATAAAAACGCTTGCCCAAAAATATAACATTATAATATCGCTCGGATCGCTATTACTGCGACAATCAGATTCCAAAAAAATCCTAAATCGTGGTTTTTTGGTGGATATTAATGGCGAATGCATTGCCACCTACGATAAAATCCACATGTTTGATGCCAATGTTGGAGATGGAAAGATTTATCGGGAATCTGAAGATTTTCAGGCAGGAGAAAAAATTATCACCCGCAAAACATCGATAGCCCATATTGGCTTGTCGATATGCTATGATGTAAGATTTCCTCAAATGTATCGAAAAATGGCACAAGCAGGCGCTGAAATTATCGTAACACCAGCGGCCTTTACCGCAAAAACAGGCAAAGCGCACTGGCACGTATTACAACGTGCAAGGGCAATTGAAACAGGCAGTTTTATAATTGCTGCTGCTCAGTCAGGAACCCATGCTGATGGACGTCAAACCTATGGTCACGCCCTAATTGTCAATCCGTGGGGAGAGATTATTGCAGAAGCGCCAACCCCCGAAACTGAATTAGTGCTAGCAGATATAGACTTAAACGAAGTGGATATAGCGCGAAACGCTATTGGCGCATGGAAATCTGAATAGCCCGCTTTTTTCTGGTACATACTTATCGGTAATATCAATCACTCCTATTTGTCATTTTTGCAAGAGGATGGTTTGTTGTAACCAAACCGCGCAGACGTTCAGGGCGTGTTTTGGTATAGATTTGTGTCGTTGAAATATCAGCATGTCCTAACATCATCTGCAAACTTCGTAAATCGGCACCGCGATTAAGCATGTGCGTAGCAAATGAGTGGCGAAGTTTATGAGGACTAACGCGTGCGGTATCAATTTGGGCGATCGTTGCAAGCTTCTTTAATAGGGTAGAGAATTTCTGGCGGGTTATCGCCGGCTCATCTGGCATGGCTATTAGCTGCTCATGATGCGTATCAGGTCCAGCGGCGTCTCTTTGTTCCAACCAGATTTGAGTTTTAGAGATAGCAATATCGGTAAGAGGTACCATTCGCTCTCGCCCGCCTTTTCCGCGCACAATTATCAGGTTTCTGCCAGATACAATATCCCCTCTTCGCAGCAGCAGCAATTCAGAAATGCGCAAACCAGCACCATACAGGATTTCCATCCCTGCTGACATGCGCAGATTATCTGGTTCCGAGAGCATTTTTGTTGCATCCAGAAGCGCATTTACTTCCAGCTCAGACAGGCTTGCTGGAATAGATTGAGGAAGCTTTGGATTATCAAGCCAAATAGTGGGATTATCTTGCCTATACCCGTCAGATACCAGCCATTTCATCATATGTCTTAGGGCACTAATTCTTCTGGCAACTGTTCTTGGCGCTTGTCCTTGGCGCTGCCAGATAGATAAGCAAGAAAGCAATTCACGTTCATTTGCAACAGATAAACTAGTTTCAAATGTGGTTTGAATATGGGTATCTGCCAGTATCAAGTCACTTTCATAGGCTGATACTGTATTCTGGGATGCGCCAGTTTCAGCTGCCAAACTCTGCAAGAACAAACTAATATTTGCGTCTCTTTTATTTTCGGACATCCTATTATCCTCGCAAAAAAAGCACCCTGTTTGAGATGAATTTTTTAGCAATGCTCTGGTTTTCGTTAGCAATGCTTTGGAGTTTTTTTTAAAAAGCACCCCCAAAGATATCTAACAGGTACGTTTTGCTAAAAACTAAATCTCTTCTTGCCAATATTTTTCAATCAAATGCGCTGTTACAATCTCTTTAATTAAATCATCAACAGATCCGTCAAAGCCGATTTCCTGCAATGAGCGTACTACCAATGCCAAATCATTTGCTGAGATATGGATGAGTTTGTATTTTTCAAACATCGCAGAAATGATCAATATCGTCTCTGCGGTGCGACGATTTTTGGAAGCTTCAATCAGCGCATTTCTGAGTACTGGCTCTAATTCAAGACTTTCAGAAGCATTTGGCTTTTCAACGTTTGTTGATGCAAGTTCTATCCAGCTAAGCGGCGTTTGTATCATGAGTGCCTGATCAAATACAGGAAGCAGGTGCGCTAAATCAAATTCCTTAAGCACATCTATAGATGGTTTATCAGCCATACTAGCATTCATAAGAAGAAATAATTTATCCATCTCCATAGACGAGATACTAGTATCTTGGGATGAGATACCAGTATCTTGGGCAGGCGTGTTTGTGAGCTCATGAAGCAACACCATTTTTTCAAATTGAGGCTTTAATTCAGGTGCAATTAAAGGCAACCCATCTGCTGTAAGACGCGTTTTTGCTAAATCTGCATAGAAGGGCAGTAATGCTGGCCCATTGCCAAATTTAACTTCTTCTTTGAAAGCAGATAGGAAAAGAAGATCATAATCCTGCTGAACCTCTGCTTGGAACATGCTTCCTGCAAGGGCTGCGTAAATTTCTGCACTTGCGATAAGCCTCAGCTCGCCATTAGTGTTTTGTAATATGCTAAAAGCGGTTTCTATGGGACGCTCTGCATCATATAAGCTTCGTATAAGTGCGGATGCTTCAAATGCTGATTCGCTTTGTTGCAAAATCTGCTTCATCGCAAAGGCAAGCCTTGCTTCCCGGGTGGTATTTTTAATCAGATTGCTAGCCTGCATCATTGAAGATGGTAACTCTGAGACCTGATGCCATTCAATTGGCGCCTCTGCTAAATCCATTAAGCTTAAATGAAGCGGCGTAAGAGATGACTGACCTAATTCAAGATTGCTAGATTGTGCTGAATGAAAATTTTCAAGTAATGCAAAGAACAAGGGATCTTCCTCGCCGCTAGTGCTCATTAACTCAGCCAGAAAAAGGGCATCTTCATAAGCACCATCAATAATTTTGCAAACTATCTGAACTTTTAGCCAGAATGCATCAAAATCTTGTGACACTTTCTTATCTGCTTTTGAACAGGTAACCGCATCATTATATGAGAGCAAATCATATGCTCCTAACCAGCGTTGCCATTCATCCCAACTTTGGTCGTCCTCTGGCAATTTGCGAATAAGATCAGCCAAAGCATCAGAATGGCCTGCTCTTGCAAGCCATTCAATTCTATCAACCACCAATGAGTGAGCAAGCTCGCTATTGCCGGCCACCCCGATAGGAGGTGCAGACTTTCTGATAATTGCAGAATAAACAAGGGCGTTTATGGTTTTAGAAGCTCCATAAGGCTCGCTCATTTCATACAAATAATGTATGTGGTGTGGCTTTGAGCCGCTCCATAATAATGTACTAAATGGCATTTCGCGCTGTTGCCAATCAGCAATGCCTGTTGTCACCAGACCTACACCAGATAAATTGCGCAATCCCACACTTACCGCAGGTGTAGCAAAACCCGTATCTTTTAGCACTTGATCTTCAGGCAGTGCTTGCTCTTCGGATATTTGCTCTTCTGGTGTTTGCTCATTAGGCAAAATCGCAGAGACTGCTTGCTGCGATCCATTATCGAGCTGATCATTTAATTGTGTGTCAAGCAGCACCTCTTCTGTAGGAAACAACTCGCTAATGAGCGTATCCAAATCAGACGTATTATCGCCCAAAAGACTGCCATTCTGAAGGGGCGCGCTATTAGCTGTTAAATCCGTCTCATCAATCTCTAATAGGGGTGTTTGGCTATCCGTTCCATCTTCAGGAATGGTCGCTGTTAAGTCGAATAAATTCAATTCTGGCTGACGAGCTGTTTCTGAAACAAAAGAGGGCATATCTGTGGTAATCGGGGATTGCGTCTCGGGGAAGCGAGGCTGCTCAATACTCTGAGTTTGGGTTTGTGATGAGATGTTACTGCCATTTGGCGCAGAATTACCATCATAAATTATATCTTGTGAATGCCCTGAATGCGGCACAACAGCCCCTAAAACACCAATAACAAAAACTCTAATCCACACCAACATCTTAATCCTTGAATTTACTATCATCAATTACCTGAGACACAGCCTTAGTGGGTGCAGGTATTTTCCAATTCGATAAGAATATCCCTCCAAAAACCGTGCCAACTGCTATCAGAATAATCACCGTAAGAAACATCTTCATTTCTAGCCTCATGCTCTTTTTTGTTTTTGGGTTAAACTACCACTGCATACCCTAAAATCCAATCAGATCTATTCGGAACTATCTAGATCTGCATTTTAACTGTAACACAATGGCAATAATCAATGATTATGGCGTTAATACGGCATCAAAGCTGGTTTTATTATTCAGTATCTTTAGTGTTATTACACGCAGTTCTTGTTTGCCGAATAGTTGTTAGCTCGTTAGAAAGTATACTATGAAACAAAACCAAAATTATCTTCTGTCACACACAGTTGCCTTAATTGGTTTAATGGGTGCTGGCAAAACCACGCTCGGCAGATATTTTGCAAGATCGCTATCTGTAGATTTTATAGATAGTGATGATGAAATTGTGAAACGTGCTGGTATTTCTATTCCAGATATTTTTGAGCTAAGCGGAGAAGAAAAATTTCGTGATATAGAGCAACGGGTAATAGCAGATATTCTTCAAGGCTCTCCTGTAATATTATCAACGGGTGGAGGTGCATTCATCTCACCAAAAACAAGGGAGATACTCGGCAATAAATCGGTTACAATATGGCTACGGGCGGAACCAGAAACATTATTATCCAGAATGGATAACCTTCATAGCCGCCCTTTGCTTGCAAAAGGAGACCCTCTGTTAACCTTGACCAACCTATCTGATGAGCGAAAACGCTATTATGAACAAGCAGATGTGATTATTGATACAGACAACCTTTCTGCTACACAGGCTTTAAGAGAACTTGTCTCTGCATTACAAGAGCGAGATGTTTTGCGATTAGAAAACACTGTTCAAAAGGAATTATAATGAGCCCAGTTGAAAAAATTATAGTTGGCCTTGAAGAAAGGTCCTATCCAATTTTTATTGGCCCTGATTTACTAAAAGAGGCTGATACATATCTTGCTGATTATATTTCAGATAGGCAGGTTATTATTATCAGCGATACCATAATCGGCCCTTTATATCAGGGCTCATTTACCAAAAAAATAACGCCGTTATGCACTAGATTAGATAATCTTCGTGTTCCAGCTGGTGAAGCATCAAAATCATTATCTGCCTATAATACACTTTGCGAGGAAATACTGAATATAGGGATTGACCGCAAAACGGTTCTAATTGCATTAGGGGGCGGTGTCATAGGGGATTTGGTTGGTTTTGTAGCGGCAAGTCTTCTAAGAGGGATTGATTTCATTCAGATACCAACAAGCCTGTTAGCACAGGTAGATAGCTCTGTTGGCGGAAAAACAGGTATAAATGCAACAGCTGGTAAAAACTTAATTGGGGCATTTCATCAACCAAAACTAGTTCTAGCAGATACAAGTCTGTTAGCAACGCTACCCAAAAGAGAGCTCCTTTCTGGTTATGCAGAAATCGTAAAATATGGTCTTCTTGGTGATGCTGAATTTTTTTCCTGGCTAGAGAAAAATTGGTCTAATGTGTTATCTTTAAAGCAGGATGAGATTGTTTTTGCCGTCAGGCGTTCCTGTGAGATGAAGGCTGATATTGTTGCAAAAGATGAGACGGAAACAGGAATCCGAGCTCTGTTAAATCTTGGTCATACATTTGCACATGCGTTTGAGGCTGTTGGACGCTATAATGGAGATTTATTGCATGGCGAGGCAGTAGCAGCTGGACTTGGACTTGCCTTCGACTTTTCAGTAGCAAAACAGATATGCAAGCCAGAAGATGCTTTGCGTGTTCATGCGCACCTGATGGAAGTTGGACTGCCAGATGATTATAGCGCGCTACCTGCTGGTAAGGCTGCTGTCTCTACCTTGATACAGCATATGAAAAAAGATAAAAAAGCCTTTGCTGGAAATTTGACTTTTATTCTGACCCATAAAATTGGTGAGGCCTGTGTTATGCCAAATATTTCTGAGACCGAATTAACCACATTCTTTATGGCAAAAGGGGTTAATCATGTTTGATCATCTAACATTGATTCTATCGATCACTCTGCTGATAATTTTATCTGCCTTTTTTTCAAGTTCGGAGACGGCATTAACCGCCGCATCAGATGCAAGAATGCGGCAATTAGCACGCAATGGCAGCAAAAATGCAAAACTTGTTGAAAAATTACGAAGTGATAGAGAAGAGCTTATCGGGGCTATTCTAATCGGTAATAATGCCGTAAATGTGCTTGCTTCTGCTGTTGCAACATCTGCTGCGATTACTTTGGTTGGCGATAATGGGGTATTTATTGCAACTCTGGTAATGACTATTTTACTTATTTTATTCGCAGAAGTACTCCCAAAAACCTATGCCTTCAATCATGCCAACCAATATGCACTTCTGGTAGCAACGCCGGTTCGTATCGTTGTTTTACTGTTCAGCCCTTTATCAATAGCGCTTCGCTGGATGGTAGTCATTTTTCTAGGCTCCGCACGCGAGCAACAAGAAGATAGAGAAGAGGAGCTGCGAGGAATGATAGAGCTTCATTCCGATAATGCGGATTCAGAACAACGTGAAAAAAAAGCAATGCTGTCTTCGGTTCTTGATTTATCTGAGCTAACGGTAGATGAAATTATGACACATCGTGGCTCTGTATCGATGGTAAATGTGAGTGACAAGCCAGAAGATATTGTCTCATTTGTTCTGAACTCACCTCATACCCGCTTGCCTATTTATTCTGGAAAGCCAGAGAATATTATTGGCGTTCTACATGTAAAAGACTTGCTACGCGGTTTGCAGAATTCTAATCCTGAGACATTAGAAGAATTTGATGTCGCTAAAATAGCTAGCCCGACTTATTTTATTCCAGAGACAACCTTACTAGCCAGTCAACTTCAGGCATTCAGAACAAGAAGAGAGCATTTTGCAATCGTTGTAGATGAATATGGTGATTTCAGAGGGATTGTAACGCTTGAAGATATTATCGAAGAGATTGTGGGCGATATTGATGATGAGCATGATGAAGAGCTGGCCGGATGTACAGCACAAGCAGATGGATCTTATGTTGTAGATGGTAATGTTACGATTCGTGACCTAAACAGAATATTAGACCTTACGCTGCCAGATGATGATGCCTCTACCGTAGCTGGGCTATTATTATATGAGACCAGAACAATTCCACTTCCCGGTCAAGAGTTTAAAATTCACGGAATGCGTTTTCGAGTGGTTCACAGGGAAAACAATCAAATCACCAGTCTTCGCATATGGACAAAACAGAAAAACACATCCCCAAAAAAATCCACTTCAAGCGTGACAGAGTAACCCTATTAATTTAATTTTTAAAAAAATAAGGAGACAGGAAAATGGGGTTGCCAGAACCAGCTGAACGCCATCTTGTGCATAATCGAAGAATCAGCTGTAGCGGTTATGTACGGGCAGATGGTCATTTTGACATAGAGGCTGAACTGATAGACAGCAAGACCTATGATTTTCCATCTGACACACATGGCACAGTTTACCAAAATACGCCGTATCATCATATGCAAGTGCGTATAACCGTTGATCTTGAACTAATCGTAACAGATGCCGCCGCAATAACACTTGCAGGCCCTTATCAGATATGTCCGCAAGGAGCGCAAAACATCACAAATTTAATTGGATTAAAAATTGGCCCTGGTTGGAAGCGGCGCGTGCAAACCGCGATTGGCGGGCCTTCTGGATGCACTCATATTACGGAGTTAACTGGGCCGATGGCAACCACCGCCTATCAGACTATTGGCGGCGAGATATCACGTCGGCGCAGAGAACAGATAGAAGATGATAATTTACCTGAAACCAATCAGGATAGTAGTTTAAAAAATAGCTGTATTGCATTTTCGCAAAGCTAGTAGCTAACTAGATTTTACATTCAAGGCGAGCGCATGGACAGTTGTGCGAAGTAAGGGCTGTAATATTTCATGTATTAGCCGATGAGATTGAACTCTAGATTTACCAGCGAATGTAGCAGAAATTATATCAACTTCAAAATGCGTCTCCCCACCTGGCCGTGCTCCAGCATGACCAGCATGAGCTTCACTTACATCTCGCACCTCCATGAAAATAGGTGAAAACGCATTTTCTAATAATTCTTCCATCTGAGTTTTTGTTGACATATTTATGCATACTCTCCAATTACAAACCGCTATAAATTTAGTCTCTTTTAATAACGTAATTTTATTAGCTCTGCCACCTTGTCTAACCAAGCTGATAGCTTTAATTTACCTGTATGAGTGAAGCAAAGATACCAGAATTAAAAGGCATTAAAGAACAGAGCGCACAGAAAAAAATATGTGACGCAGATAGCTGTTCAGAAGTTGGCTTGTATCCAGCGCCGCGGAACCGTGACGCGTTGCGTACTTATTTTTGGTTCTGTCTGCCGCATATCCGTGACTATAATAAGCGCTGGAATTATTTTGATGGGCTGAATGGTGACGCGCTAGAAGCTGAAATTCGGCGCGCTACCACTTGGGAGAGGCCAAGTTGGAAATTTGGGACTGGAAGTTCTGATACCCATCAACGCACTTCTAATAATTTCTCCTCTGAAGATATCTTTGGCTTTTTCTCAGATGAAAACAAAACAGCTGATAACAGCACTCACCGCACAATGCATAAAGAGGAGCGCTGGGCGTGGCAGATCCGCTGCAGAGCTGGCTGTGGCAGATCCACTGAGGAGCTGGCTGTGGCAGATATCCGCCGCGTAGCTGGCTGTGGCAGATATCCACTGCGGAGCTGGCTTTGGCACATCCACTGCGAAGCTGGTTGTGGCACATCCACGG
>ERZ802822.115-NODE-115-length-60927-cov-8.648595_pt1 | contig 60927 bp, 59 predicted proteins | sample MGYA00345649_ERZ802822 | MGnify/ENA primary metagenome ERZ802822 (study PRJEB30503, sample SAMEA104212359) | marine metagenome | biome: Westerlies Biome; feature: [SRF] surface water layer (ENVO:00010504) within the epipelagic zone...; material: water... | reverse complement strand
ACTCAAATCTGAAAGCTGGTTTCTAAATTTCACCAAGTGAATACTTTAGCAAACATCAATTTATTAGTTGCTAGAATAATTATTGGCATTTATTTTTTAGTTTTCGGAGCCATATTTAAAATATTTAACTATGACTTTACATATGAATACATGCTCTCTCATGAGGTCCCCTACACCAACATTGCCCTAGTAATTACCATATTTATTCAATTTTTTTGTGCGATAAGTGTAGTCATTGGATGGCAAAGTAGAGTATCAGCATTTTTGTTGGCTATAGTAACTTTACTAATCAATTATTACATGCATGATTTTTGGAACATGAATACAGGAACTGATCAACAGCATGAAATGCAAAACTTCATCAAAAATTTAGGTATATTTGCTGGCCTATTAATACTATCAGCGACACATCCTGGAAAATATAGCTACAAATCATATTGAAATTGGCAAATATAGTAATTAGTTATAATTTATAGTTATGGCAATGGAACAATCAGAAATAGAACGACTCATAAAGGCTTCGCTGCCTGATGCTGAGGTTGAAATAATTGATTTAGCTGGAGATAACAACCACTTCTCAGCACATGTGACTTCTTCTACTTTTGAGGGTAAGAGTAGAATTCAACAACATAAAATGGTATATGATGCATTGGGAGATAAGATGGGTGGAATACTCCACGCGTTGGCTTTAAAAACTTCAATTAAGAAAGATTAAATATGACTGATCAAACAACTCAAATGATACAATCTACAATTGATGAGAACTCTGTAGTTCTTTTTATGAAAGGTTCAAAAGAAATGCCACAATGTGGTTTTTCATCTGCAGTAGTAAACGCATTAGCATATCTGGAGGTAGATTTTAAGGATGTAAATGTTCTTGAAGATGGTGAATTAAGAGATGGAATTAAAGTATTTAGTGATTGGCCAACCATACCACAATTATATGTCAAAGGTGAGTTTGTTGGTGGATGTGATATTGTAAAAGAAATGTTTGAGTCAGGAGAACTTACTGACTATCTAAAAGATAAACAAATCCCACACAAAGAATAATCAATTTATCTAGAATAATATTCAATTACTAAATTAGGGTCCATCTGTGTAGCATAAGGGACTTCTGCAAACTCAGGTGTTCTAACAAATGTTGATGTAAGTTTTTTTTCATCGACTGTTATGTATCCAGGCACATCTCTTTCTGCACTCTTCATAGATTCAATTACTATTGCTAATGATTTAGATTTATCTCTTACTTCAATAACATCACCTTCATTAACCATATAGCTAGCAATATTTACTCTTTTTCCATTAACCTTTACATGACCATGGTTTATAAATTGTCTTGCTGAAAATACAGTAGGAACAAATTTCGATCTATAAACAACGGTATCTAATCGTCTCTCAAGTAAACCAATTAAATTTTCTCCTGAGTTACCCTTCAATCTAAGTGCTTCTTTAAAGCAATTACTAAACTGACGTTCATTGAGATTACCATAATAACCTTTTAGCTTTTGTTTAGCCTGCAACTGAGTACCATAGTCGGATATTTTGCCTGCATGCTTTTGACCGTGCTGGCCAGGTCTATATTTTCTTAAATTAAAAGGACTTTTGGGACGACCCCACAGGTTAACGCTTAAGCGTCTATCAATCTTATGTTTAGCTGTAATTCTTTTTGTCATATGTAATTAATAGAGAGGGTTTATACTAGTTTAAGATCCTTTGTCAAACTTCAAAAAAGCTATTTTTCTTGTTTTTCCTTATATTTTGTAAGAGACGTCAAAACCCCCCTTAGAGAGGCAATTTCGCGCTCACTTAGCTCTGCTCTATGAAAGATATTTCGCAGTTTTATTAACATACTTGGTTTTTTTTCTATTGGCTCAAAGAATCCTCTGACGTCAAGTTCATGTTCAAGATGATCAAAAAAATGATGCAGTTTACTGTGGTCAACAGCTCTCGCTTCTCCTTTACGAATTTCAGTATTCCTTTCAGATTTTTGCAAAGCAAATAAACTATGACAGAATACTGTAACTGCATGTGATAAGTTTAAAGAGCTGAATAAGTTGTCTGTCTGAATCGATACACACTCACTTACTAGAGAAATATCATCATTTGTTAAACCAGATTGTTCTCCTCCAAATACGACAGCAATATTAGAATTTTGATTTTCATTTAATACAATTTTTTTAACAACTTCTTCATTTGTGATTTCTTTTTTGTCCATCTCCCTACTCCTTGCTGTAAAAGCATAAGAATATTGAACACCAACAAGTGCCTCTTTTAATGTGTCATAACATTTTGCATTTTTAATAATTGGTAAAGCATCAACTGAAACTGCTTCAGCTTTTTCAGAAGGCCAGTCGATTTTAGGTCTAACCAAAGATAAATTCACTAGTCCAAAGTTGTACATAGCCCTAGCAGCTAATCCAATATTTTCTGCCAGCTGGGTATCAACTAAAATAATAATTGGTTTTAAATTAGACATTAACAACTAATTGATTGGCTGTGCCTTGTCTTTCATGAGTTTGTATTCAACACTATCAATTAATGCTTTAAAAGATGCCTCAATAATATTGTCTGATACACCAACTGTAAACCAACTCTTGCCTTCTTTATCAATACTTTCAATTGAAACTCTAGTTATAGCATCGGTACCTGTATTTAATATTCTAACCTTGTAATCAATCAGATTTACATCTTTTAGATAATCAGCATAACCACTAGACTGAAAACTCATTCGAATAGCTTTGTCGAGAGCATTTACTGGTCCATTACCTTCTCCAGATCCAATTACATCACTATTGCCAATTACAAATATTACTTCCGCCTTAGATAGTGTACTTCCCTCATCACCTGAATTTTCAATATTAATCTTAAAACTTTTCGTTTCAAAAAATTCTGGAAATTCTCCCAATACTTTTTTTACAAGTAGTTCAAAAGAGGCATCTGCACCATCATAGGTATAACCAGTAAATTCTCTTTCTTTAACACGATCTAAAATCTTTTGTATTGATTGATCATCTTCATTAACACTAATTCCAGCTGATTTTAATCTAGAAATAATATTTGATTTTCCAGATTGTTCAGAAATTACAATTTGTCTTTGATTGCCTACTATATCTGGCTCAATATGTTCATAGGTTTTTGGATCTTTATTAACTGCAGATGCATGTAAACCACCTTTATGTGCAAATGCAGATGCACCAACGTAAGGTGCACTTCTATTTGAAGATCGATTAAGAATTTCATCTTGTAATCGCGATAAATCAGTAAGTGATTTTAAATTTTCAACTGAGATAGTTAATTCAAAATTGTCTTTAAAATAGGGCTTGAGAAGTAGTGTTGGTATAATAGTAACTAAATTTGCATTACCACATCGTTCACCTAAACCATTGATTGTTCCTTGAACTTGCCTCACTCCAGCATGTATTGCAGTAAGAGAATTAGCTACCGCATTACCGGTATCATTATGCGCATGAATACCAAGCTTACTACCTGGAATAACTTTAGTGACTTCACTAACTATTTCAGCAACTTCATGTGGAAGGGTGCCACCATTGGTATCGCATAAGATGATCCATCGTGCTCCACCATCTACCGCTGCTTGCAAACATTTTAATGCATATTCTTTATTAGCTTTAAATCCATCAAAAAAATGCTCTGCATCAAAATGGGCTTCTTTATTGTTCTTAACAATAAATTCTATTGACTGTCTAATATTCTCTAGATTTTCCTCAAGTTTAATTTCAAGAGCTAGCTCAACATGAAAATCCCAACTTTTTCCAACTACACACACAGAGGTTGCGTTGGTATTTATTAGTGAGGCAAGACCTGGGTCATTTTCAGCACTTCTTCCTGCTTTTTTAGTCATACCAAAAGCAGTAAAGGAGGCATTTTTAAAATCTAACTTTTCATTAAAAAAAGTTGTGTCGGTAGCATTGGCACCTGGCCATCCTCCTTCAACATAATCAACACCAAGGTTATCCAATTTATTAGCAATGATTTTCTTTTCATCGACATTAAAATCAACTCCATGTGTCTGTGCTCCATCTCTTAGAGTAGTATCAAAAATATATAATCTTTCTTTACTCATTATTTTAACTTCCAAGTTGTTTTGCCATCTTTATCTTGAAGTATAACACCCAAATTTAATAGTTCATCTCTAATTCTATCCGCCTCAGAAAAATCTTTACTGTTTCGTGCTTGATTACGTTTAGCGATGAGTTCATTAATAAGGTTCTCATCCAAATTAGTATCACTAGGCTGCCATGTATTCCAATCATTATAACTAGAGTTTAGAATTCCTAAAAACTTACACGAGTTGTAGAAAGCATTTAAAGCTTTATTATCGCCATCATTTGCGGCCTTATAAAGTTGATGGAGTTCTGAAATAGCTAAAGGGGTGTTTACATCATCCGCTAAAGCACCCATCATTTTTTTAGATATGTTTTTGTGATCTTGTTGCAGGTTTTGGTTATTCGTTTCAATAATTTTATACCATTTATCAAGAGTTTTTTTTGACTCTTTTAAGCCCTTCTCAGTCCAATTTAATGGTTGTCGATAATGTGTTAGTAACATATTGAGTCTAATCACGTCACCTTGATATCTATTTTTAAGTTCATTTATAGTAATATAATTACCAAGAGACTTGGACATCTTTTCACCCTCAATAGACAAAAACCCATTATGCATCCAAAAGTTAGCAAATTTCTTATCATTACAACTTTCACTTTGTGCAATTTCATTTTCATGATGTGGGAATGTTAAATCTTGTCCCCCACCATGAATATCGAACATTTGCCCAAGAAACTTTTCACTCATTGCTGAGCATTCAATGTGCCATCCGGGTCGCCCTTTTCCCCAAGGACTATCCCATCCAGGTTCATTTTCTTTTGATGGTTTCCATAATATAAAATCAGCTGAATTCTTTTTATATTCTGCTACTTCTACTCTTGATCCAGCAATTAAATCTTCAAGTGACTTACCTGATAATTGTCCATAATTTTCAAATGTATCAACCGCAAACAATACATTTCCATCTGACTCATAGGCATGGTTTTTTTTAATTAGCTTTTCGATAATACTGATCATTTCAGAGATGTGATCTGTAGCCTTAGGCTCATAAGTTGGTGTTAAAGCGCCAACATATTCTGCATCATCATGAAAATATTCAATGGTTCGTTTTGTTAATGAGGCAATATCTTCATTTAAGGTATTTGAAGCCTCAATAATTTTATCATCAACATCAGTTATATTTCTAACGTAGGTTACATGATCTTCGCCATACTTGAACTTTAACATTCGATAAACAATATCAAAAACAATCACTGGCCTTGCATTACCTACATGAGCGTAATCATAAACTGTAGGTCCACAGACATACATTCGAACATTAGTTGGATCTAAGGGTGAAAATATTTTTTTAGAATTAGAATATGTATCGTAAAATTGATAATCCATTTAGATATTGACTCTATTGAGTATTTTTTCTCTACCTAATAATTGAATCAGCTGCTTCATTTCAGGTCCATGCTTCATTCCTGTAAAAGCTTCTCGCAAAGGTAAAAATAGCTCTTTACCCTTTCTTCCCGTGAGTTCTTTTATTTCGGCTGTCCATGACTCCCAAGTATTTTCATCCCATGGCTCTGGTGGAATTACACTTAATGCCTGTTTTACAAATTCTTTATCTTCCACATCGATTTTATCTTCATTGAAAACAATATCGGCCCAATTTTTAATATCTTCAACTGTAGATAAATTCCCTTTCACAGAATTCCAAAATAATTCATCAATTCTGCTATCCACACTTGCTAAACGGTCTTTTATATCAATAAAGTTTAGCGACTGAACAAGTTTTTTGTTAAGAGCATTTAATAGATCAGTTTCAATTCTTCCTGGTGAGGTCGAAATTGTCTCAATCTTAAATTCATCTATAATTTGTTTTATATCTTTTTTTAACTCGATTGAATTTGAGGTTCCGATAGTGGCTAGCAGACTAAGAATTGCTAGTGGCTCCATATTTTGCTCTCGAAAGCTTTCAATAGATATTACTCCATCGCGCTTTGACAACTTGTTACCAGTTGAAGCTTGTAAAAGTGCATGATGTGCAAAAGTTATGTCACATTTATCCAACGCATTTATTAACTCAATTTGTACTGCTGTATTAGAAGTATGATCGTCACCCCTTATTACATTGGTTACTTTATAATCTATATCATCTACCGCTGAAGTAAAAGTATACAAAGGAACACCATCTGCTCTTATTAAAACTGGATCTGATAAGCTTGTTAAATCAATACTAATCTTACCTTTGAGTAAATCATTCCATTCTATTCTTTCAGAATTCATTAAAAATCGCCAATGTGGTTTTCTTCCTTCAGATTCATAATCTTTTTTTTGTTTATCTGTTAGCTTTAAAGCTGATCGATCGTAGACTTGTTTACCACCAGCGGCACTGAGTAATTTTCTTTTTCGATCTAATTCCTCAGATGTTTCGTAGCAGGCATAAACTCTTCCACTATCTTTTAACTGTTGGAATCTTTTAGCATAAACTTCAAATCTTGAAGATTGATCAAAAGTTTCATCATAGTTAATACCTAGCCAGTCAAGATCATGCTTGATCTTATCGGCATATTCTTTGGTTGATCTTTCTGCATCCGTATCATCAATTCTTAAAATGAATTTACCATTATTAACTCTTGCAAATAACCAATTAATAAGAGCAGTTCGGATGTTTCCTAAATGAATTAAGCCAGTTGGGCTAGGAGCAAATCTTGTGATTACAGTCATAGCATTACCTTTTAGTATCACGGAAGCGATTGGTTATAGGGTATCTTCTATCAAGACCAAAATTTCTCTCTGAAACTTTCACACCTGGTGCCGATTGCCTACGTTTATATTCGGAATTATAGAGCAATCCTTGAACTTTGATAACAGTATCCTCGTCAAAACCTAAATTTACTATATCAGTAATTGAACTTTCTTTTTCAACTAATTCGTAAAGAATTTTGTCTAAAATATCATAAGGCGGCAGACTATCTGCATCTTTCTGATTTGGCTTAAGTTCGGCTGTTGGAGCTTTTGTAATTATATTTTTAGGAACAATATCTTTTACGTGATGTAATGAAATAGCTGGGAAATTTAAGTTTCTCCATTCTGAAAGCCTATAAACATCCACTTTATAAAGATCTTTTATTACAGAAAAACCACCACACATATCTCCATAAAGAGTCGAATAACCAACTGATACTTCTGATTTATTGCCGTTAGTCATAACCATAAAACCAAATTTATTTGAATATGCCATTAGCAACATTCCTCTAATTCTTGATTGAATATTCTCTTCAGTAATATCCTGTTGCGTACCTTTAAATACGTCTTTTAAAGTCGACTCGTATGCCAGGGCAGCTTCCTCGATTGAAAGTGAAATCATTTCTATATTAAGATTTTTTCCTAATAACGTTGCATCATTTATACTATCGTCGCTAGTATATTTAGAAGGCATCATAATCCCTTTCACTTTGTCACTTCCTAACGCATCCACTGCAACACATGCGCTAAAAGCACTGTCAATTCCACCAGAAATACCAATAACTACTCCAGGAAAATTATTTTTTTCAACATAGTCTCTCAAGCCTAATACTAAATTTGAATATAAAATTTCTTCAGGGCTTTTTTCATTAAAATTTCTATCATCAAATGAGAACTCTTTAGTAGCTTTATCAAAGTATACTAAATCAGTTATGCTTTCACATGCAGGTAACTTTCTTAATATATTGGAAGCATCGGCTATAAATGAACTTCCATCAAAGACAATCTCATCTTGTCCACCTACTTGATTAACATATACGACTGGTGCATCAATTTTTTTCGATAATAGCATAGCTAGATCTTCGCGCTTTTTTATTTTTTGTTGCTCGTATGGAGAAGCATTTACTGTAATTACTAGATCACAATATTCTCCTTCTATCCTACTATAAGTATCTGAGTCCCAAATTTCCTCACAAATAAATAACCCAATTTTATTTCCTTTTATTTCAAAGAAACTATTTTCATTTCCAGCAGCAAATATTCTTTTTTCATCAAACACTCCATAATTCGGTAATGCATTTTTTAAATGGCGGTGAAAAACTTTGCCCTTATACAAAACAATTGCAGCATTATAAAGTTGCTCATTTTCTTTCCAAGGTCTTCCAATCACAATGTAAGAATTACTATGCACGGATGCGTCCATGATTTCATGAAATGCGTCACACACTTTATTTTGAAAAGCAGATTTTAATACTAAATCTTCTGGTGGATAGCCACTTAATACAAGCTCAGAAAATACGATTAAATCAGCACTCTTATTTTTATCAATAGTATCTAGAACTAGATCTCTATTGTATTCAATATTACCAACTATAGGGTTGGTTTGCGCCAATAATATACTTAATTTCTCTGCCATTTTTCGATACTACAACTTGTTAAATGAGTTGTAATTAGGATGCAATCGTAATTTTTTGATTATCAGGATTTTCTGACTCTTTTAGCTTATCAGATATCAAAAAAGCAAGTTCAATTGCTTGACTTGCATTCAACCTAGGGTCGCAATGCGTATGGTATCTTGCTGAAAGATCTGCATCTTTTATAGCCTGGGCTCCACCAATGCACTCAGTAACATTTTGTCCAGTCATTTCTAAGTGCACAGCGCCGGGATACATACCCATGTCATGATGTATATCAAAGAAAGAGTTAACCTCTTTCAATACATTTTCAAAAGCTCTAGTTTTATAGCCAGATGATGCTTTCACAGTATTGCCGTGCATAGGATCGCATGACCATACAAGATTATGGCCAGAGTTTTGGAAAGGCTTAAGAAGTTTTGGTAAGCCACTATTAACCTCCTCTGCACCAAATCTACAGATTAAAGTAATTCGTCCCGCTTCATTCTCAGGATTAAGAATATCTAATAATTTTTTCAGATCATCAGTGGATAAAGATGGACCACACTTAATGCCTATTGGATTTTGAATACCACGACAAAACTCTACATGTGCACCATCAGGTTGGCGTGTACGGTCACCAATCCAAACCATATGTGCTGCAGTATTAAAAGTTTCTCCAGTAGTACTATCGACTCTAGTTAAGGCCTCTTCATAAGGCAATAACAAAGCTTCATGACTGGTATAGAAATCAACATTACGAAGACGACGTGAAGTCTTTGAAGATATACCAATCGCTTCCATAAAACCTAAAGTGTCAGAGATTTTATCTGCAATCATTTTATACTTTTCACCTTGCGCACTATCTTGAACAAAACCTAAATTCCAAGAATGAACCTTATTTAAATCTGAAAAACCTCCCTTAGCAAAAGCTCTCAACAAATTAAGTGAAGCTGCGGCTTGTGTATAAGCTCTTATCATTCGATCTGGATCTGGAGTTCGATCTTCTGCAGTAAAGCCCATACCGTTGATGATATCACCTTTGTAACTGTCCAGCTCTATGCCATCGATTACTTCAGTTGGTGCACTTCTTGGTTTTGCAAATTGTCCAGCCATTCTTCCAACTTTTACAACTGGTAAGTTGCCAGCTGCAGTTAAAATAACAGACATTTGTAATAATACTTTAAATGAATCTCTTATATAATCTGCATTGAAGTCTTTAAAACTTTCAGCACAGTCACCGCCCTGTAATAGAAATGCTTTACGATCAACAACTTTAGCAAGATTTCTTTTTAATTCTCTTGCCTCACCTGCAAATACAATCGGTGGATACTTTGATAAGTCAGACTCCACTTTAGCAAGCTCAGTAGTATCGGGATACTCTGGTATATGCTTTGCAGGGTATGCTCTCCAGCTATCTTTAGTCCATTTTTTCATTGTGCGTGTTATATTACTAAATAATCTAAAATGCTAGACTTTCTGTTGAAGTAGTTGAAAATAAATAGTTTTTATATCAATTTATGATTAATTAAGTCTATAATTTAATTAATAAATATGAAAAAAACCAAATTTTTACGAATATCCCTACTGCTTTTATATTTTGTTACTATCTCGAGTAATAATTTTGCAGAAACTATGTTTAAGGATAACTTTCAAGATCCAAGTCAATGGCGTTACATTGGGGACAATGTAATGGGCGGTGTTTCAAAGGGTAATGTCGAATTTAAAATAATTGATGGTGAAGCAGTTGCAATTTTATCAGGTAACGTAACTACAGAAAATAATGGAGGATTTATTCAGATAAGAAGAAATTTAAATGACTTTAAATTAGAAGACTCTAACTCCATCCGATTAGTTGCAAAAGGCAATAGTCAAAAATATTATATTTTCTTAAGAACAACTGGAACCAAATTACCTTGGCAGTACTATAAAGCTGAATTTACTCCTATAGAAAGCTTTAACGAATTTATTTTACCTATAGATAAATTTGAAAAGTCCGGCATGTTAATGACTAGTAAAATAAATCCAAAGAAAATTACTTCAGTAGGTATTGTGGCTTTTGGCCGAAATCATTCAGCGGACATTACTATTAAAGAATTAGAATTTCTAAATTAAAATTATATTAATTTATTTTTTAAAATAAAATAATACAAAATACTAAATATAATAGAGATACCAATTACAATTGGCCCAATAATTTCAAATAAAGCAAAAGTACCGATGCCTAAGAAAAATATAATACATAACTCTATTTTGCTTTTAATATGACCTTCTTTAAATGCTGCTTGTATAATTAGGAAATTAATCGGCAGATATAGAAGAGTTCCAGTAATTGCTCCAGGACTAAAGTCTTTGAAGTAAAAACTGAAAAATATATGAAATAAAGAGTTTACAACTTGAGTGGTCATTAAAAAGAATAATACAAGGTGCGCACTGGCTCTGTTATTTTTAATAAGATGAAAAAAAATAAATATTAGCAATAGTGAGCTTAGTATTATTAATATAGTCTCAGTAGAAATAGCATTATTATCTGAAAAGTATTTTAATCGCCATTCTCTAAAATTATAGAGAACATGTTCTTCAAAGTGATGAATGGCATAAATTAATGGACCGAGAACAATTAGGTTCTGAAATTTTAACAATTCTACTCCACAGTAACAGATTTTGCTAAATTTCTTGGCTGATCTACATCGTTACCTTTTTCTAATGCAGTGTAATAAGCTAGCATTTGTATAGGTACTGAATACACCAAACCTTCGATCGTAGAATTGATATTTGGTAAGCGAAATATATCCCAAATATTCTCTGAATCTGCTTCAAGACTAGTTTCATCGGTTATCATCAAGACTTTGCCACCTCTTGATATAACTTCTTGAACATTAGATATGGTTTTATGAAATAGTGGTCCTGGTGGTACAATACACACCACAGGTAAATCTTTTTCAATTAGAGCTAATGGTCCATGTTTCATCTCTCCAGCAGGATAGCCTTCAGCATGAATATATGAAATTTCTTTAAATTTTAATGCACCTTCTAAAGCTAATGGAAATGAAGTGCCTCGACCTAAATACATAGCGCCCTTAGCATTTGCCATTACTGCAGCTAAATCTTTTAATTTATATGATCGCTTTATAGCTTCTTCGATAAATTTAGGTGCTTCAAGCAATTCCTTAGAAAGATTTTTATTTGATTCAGTTGATAGTGTTCCATTTATGGTTCCAAAATGAATACTAAGTGATAATAGTGCTGCTACTTGCGAGGTAAATGCTTTAGTTGAGGCTACACCAATTTCAGGTCCTGCTTTGGTATACAATGAATGACTACTTTCTCTATCAATAGAACTATTAGCTACATTAACAATACTTAAAGTTAATGCTTTTTTATCTTTTGCATACTTTAAAGCTGCAAGCGTGTCTGCTGTTTCACCAGACTGAGATACAAATATACAAAGTGTGTGATTATTAATAAGTGGGTTGCGATACCTAAATTCCGATGCCATATCACATTCAACCGAAATACCTGCATACTGTTCAAAATAATATTTAGATAACAAACATGAATAGTAAGCAGTACCACAAGCAATTAGATAAACTTTACTAACTTCTGTTAAATTTAAACCTATATTTTCTATTTTGATTGCTTGATGATCATGATCAATAAATTGTCTAATGGTATCACCTACTGCTCGCGGTTGTTCATGAATTTCTTTTTCCATATAATGAGAATAACTGCCCTTACTTACTTCATCATCAGTTAGCTTGTTATCTTCAAAGGGCCTGTTAGCTAATGTACCATTGATATCAAAAATCTCGATATTATCTGCTTTTAAAACTGCTAAGTCACCGTCTTCTAAATAACAAACTCTATTAGCTAGTGAAGTTAAAGCCAAACTATCAGAACCTAAAAAATGACTTATGCCATTTGAGCCTGCTACTAATGGGCTTCCATTTTTTGCTCCAATAAGTGTGCCCTCTAAATCTGTAAATATAATTGCAAGAGCGTAAGAGCCTTCGAGCATTTTAATTGTTTCTTTAACTGCCTCAATGTGTGTTTTACCATTATCAAGTAAGTTGGTAATAAGAGCGGTAATCACTTCAGAGTCAGTGTCTGACAAAAATTCATAACCACCTTTAATTAAATCTTTTTTTAATTCACTAGCATTTTCAATAATACCATTGTGTACCAAAGAAACTTTTGCCGAAGAATGGGGATGTGCATTTCTATCAGATGGCACACCATGAGTTGCCCAGCGCGTATGACCTATCCCAATTGATCCATCAATTGAATTACTTTCTAGAGAGTTAATGAGATTAGACAGTTTGCCTTGAGTTTTTCTTTCAAGAATTAAATCATTTTTTTTGATAGATATTCCTGCAGAGTCATAACCACGGTATTCTAATCGCTTTAGACCAGATAATATTTTGTTAGCGACAGGCTCATTTGATGCTATGCCAATAATTCCACACATAATTTATTTAGCTTTTTTCCTTTTTGCCCAGTTCTTAATTTCTATCTGATCATTTCTTTCAAGTGCTAAAGCATCTTTGGATACATTTTTTGATATAACTGAACCTGAACCTATATAAGCACCATCTTTTATGGTAATTGGTGCCACCAATGATGAGTTAGACCCTACAAAAACGCCATTTCCTATTTTGGTAATATATTTATTTTTACCATCGTAATTACATGTAATAACTCCTGCACCAATATTGACATTTTTTCCCAGTATAGAATCTCCCACATAGGCTAAATGGTTAACTTTTGTACCTTTACCTAATTTTGATTTTTTAATTTCAACGTAATTACCAATTTTTACATCGTCTTCTAATACAGAGTCTGGTCTTACTCTTGCATTTGGACCTATATTTACATTTTTACCAATTTTACATTGATCAAGATGAGTAAATGGATGAATAGTACATCCATTTCCTATTTCTACTTTACTCCCAATAAAGACATTTGGATATATAGTTACATCTTTACCAATTTTAGTATCTGTTGAAAAATAGATAGTATCAGGATCTATGAGTGTGACGCCTTGCTTTAAAAACTTTTTTCTTAATTTATTTTGTATTAATTTTTCAGCTTCAGCTAACTCTAATTTATTATTAACACCCATAAATTCCTCTTCAGATCCATATACTACTTTTGTATGATATTTATCGTTAAAGGCAAGTTGAAAAAAATCAGTTAAGTAATACTCTTTTTTTTTATTACTATTTTTAATTCTTGGAATTAGTTTTAATAGGCTTTCTCCACTTGCACAAAAAATACCTGAATTACAAACTATTGGCTGATTTTTGGATTTAAATTCTCTAGCCTCTACGACTTTTTCAACTATATTATTTTTGATTATTAACTTTCCATAATTATTGTTTTCTCTCTTGTTAAAAGCTAAAACTTTTATTTCATCTTTAGAATTTAATTTAATTACTTTTTTAATACTATCTTCACTAATCAATGGAACATCAGCGTATAAAATTAAAACTTTTGTATTTTGCTTATCGATTTTACTCAAGCATACTTTTATTGCATCACCAGTACCAAACTGATTTCTTTGCACAATATAATCAATATTCGATCGAGAATCTTTCTTGGGAATAACAAATAATTTATTCACGACAATTATAATTTTATTAGACTTAATTTTTTTACTAGTCTCAATAATATGAGATAACATTGAAAAATTTGCTAATTGGTGTTGTACTTTAGATAATGAAGAATTCATTCTCGTACCTTTGCCAGCAGCTAATATAATAGTTGTTAATTTTTTCATTGGATTTTTTAGTAAAAATAATAAATAAAGAACTTAAAGTACCTTAAATAATTATTTCAGAAGTTTACGAAAATATATGCCAATTAATAATAGAAAAATTATGATTTTTGATCTTGATGGTACGCTTGTCGATACTGCTCCTGATTTTAGAAATTCAGTAAACTTCATGTTAAATCACTATAATGAACCCCCTGTTACTTTGGAAGAAATAAGAGATTGGGTTGGATATGGTGGTCGTGAACTCATCAAAAGAACTATGATAGCAAAACAGATTGAGTTTGATGATAATAAGTTGGATGAAATGCTAGCAATTTTTTTAAGCCATTATACTGAAAATATTGATGATGATAGTAAGCTTTACGATAATGTAAAAGAAACATTAAATTTTTTAAAAAAAGAAAATATAAAATTATCTGTATGCACTAATAAGGATGAAACATTAAGTAGAACTTTACTAGAAAAACTCGACGTATTACATTTATTTGATTATCTTGCTGGCGCTTATACATTTGAAAATCGCAAACCTCATCCTATGCCATTAATTAAAACTCTCGAGCATCTAGATATGAATAAAAATGAAGCAGTTATGATTGGTGATAGTGTAACTGATTTAAAAGCCGCACAGGGAGCAGGAATACCTGTGGTTTTGGTTGACTATGGATACACAGATAACAAAGATATTTACAATGAAGCTGATTTAGTTATAAGTAATTTTTCTAGTTTAAAAGCGTTGATCAGGAGTTAATAAATGACAATAAGTTTTAAAGATAAAGTCGTAATCGTAACTGGTTCAGGTGGCGGTCTAGGCCGTTCTCATGCCTTACAGTTTGCAGAACGTGGTGCAAAATTAGTTATTAACGACTTAGGTGGAGCTGTCGATGGCTCGGGAGGTTCAAGTGAAGCTGCAGATAAAGTTGTTAAAGAAATAAAAGATATTGGTGGAGAAGCAATCTCTAATGGATCTAGCGTTACCGATAAAGAAGGTGTTCAAAAGTTAGTTGATGACACAATGAGCGCTTTTGGTCGAATTGATGTTTTGGTAAATAATGCCGGTGTATTGAGAGATAAATCTTTTGCTAAAGTAACTCTAGACGATTTTGAATTTGTTGTTGATGTTCATTTAATGGGATCAGTATACTGTACCAAGGCTGTATGGCCAGTAATGGTTGAACAACAATATGGTCGAATTATTATGACATCCTCTTCATCAGGAGTATTTGGTAATTTTGGTCAAGCAAATTATGGCTCAGCAAAGCTTGGAGTTGTTGGATTAATGAATACCTTAAAAATTGAAGGTCAAAAAAATAATATAAAAGTAAATTCTTTGATACCAGTTGCTGCTACTCGAATGACAGAAAATCTAGGAATGCCAGAAGCAGTATTTGAGCAACTTAAACCTGAAAGTGTATCTCCCGCTGTTTTATTTATGGCATCAGAAGAAGCTCCTACAGGTATCATGTTATCAGCTGGTGCGGGGGTTTTTGCTAAAGTAGAAATATCTCAAGCGGCTGGAGTTGGTTTTGCAGGAGATGAAATTAACCCTGATAGTATTGCTGATCATTGGTCAGAAATATCTGACATGTCTAATGCCAAGCAACTATTCAATGGCGGCGAGCACACTGCTGCTATATTTTCAAAAGTTAAAAAATAACTACTATAAATCATAATTGACTAATAAAATTTATTAGTCAATTATGCTGGCATGAATTCAGTATCGACTCGCTATAAAAATATTATAGAAAAACTTAATCGAAATGAGGTTGTAATATTAGATGGTGCAACTGGTAGTGAGCTTGAAAGTCGTGGCGTTAAGATGGATAACTCTTGGTGCGGGACAGCATCGCTTGAAAGCGATATCTTAAAACAAATACATAAAGATTATATAAATGCAGGGGCAAGTATAATTACTACAAACACCTATGCGTCTGCGAGAATGCTATTAGAAACAGCAAATGCTGACGATAAGTTTGAAGAAATTAATTTAAGTGCTATCAATGCTGCTGTTGAAGCAAGGGCTGAATTGAATAGAGATGATGTCATTATTGCTGGTTCACTATCGCATCAGGTACCTTACGAAGATGCTTTTGAAACTCAAACAGAACGGGAAAAATTTATTAAAAAACTTACTCCTGAATATCTTGAAAAATGCTTTGATGAATTAGCTCAGTTTTTAGCTGACAACGGCTGTGATGTTATCCTTCTAGAATTAATGTATCGTCCAGATAGAATGAAAATTATTTTTGAGTCTGCAAAAAAAACTGGCCTACCAGTTTGGGCAGGTTTTTCTGCAAGAAAATCTTGTCAGGGACAATCACTTTCATTAACTGATGACTATGATTTAAGTTTTAAAGATTTAATTGAAGGTGTTAAGCACTATAATTTAGATGCTGTCGGCATTATGCATTGCGATATAAAGGTAATTGAAGACTGCATCAAGGACTTGAAGGAGACTTTTAATTTGCCAGTAATGGCTTATCCTGAAGTTGCCACTTTTAAATTTCCTAATTATGACCTTAGCAATGTAATCTCACCAGATAAGTATGCTGCAGAGGCAATAAGATGGCGAGAAGCAGGAGCTCAAATAATTGGTGGTTGTTGTGGAAGCTCTATCGAGCATATAGAAGCTTTATCAGTAATAAAAAATAAAACTAATTAAATGCAATACTTGAGGCTTTGGCGTCAGTTATTTTGATAACATCTGCTTGTGTAATTTCAGAATACCGTTTCATGTGATAATCTTCATTGCCAAACAATATCCCTAACATTGTTGCACGTTTAAAATAGTGGCTTACCATGTATTCATCCACCATACCCATGCCACCATGCAATTGTATAGCATTTTCTCCTACAAACTTGATAGCTTTACCAATTCTCGCTTTAGCTCCTGAAACAGCTTTTCTTCTTTCAGTTGCATCACTTAAATCAACTGTGCAAGCCATATATAAAATAGATTTTGACTGTTCATACTCAATCATCATATCGACCAAACGGTGTTGAATAGATTGGTTTTTGCCAATTGGTTGTCCAAATTGTTTTCTATTTTTACAATAATCTATAGTAGAGTCTTTAAGAACCTGTAAAGCACCAACGGCTTCGGCACAAACAGCAATGGTCGCTTTATCCACCACCTCATCGATTGCGTCATAAGCTTTACCTACTTCTCCAAGCACCATGTCTTTTGAAACTTTTAGATTTTCTAAAACAACTTCAGAAGCTCTATATTCATCAATTGTTGGATAGTCTTGAGTAGTTATACCTTCGGCATTTTTGTCGACTAAGAATAGAGTTATTCCTTCTTTGTCTCTTTGCTCTCCAGAGGTTCTTGCTGATATAATTAGGTGTGTAGCCATTGGGCCTCCAAACACAACTGATTTAAATCCATTAAGGATGTATTCATCACCACTTAGTGAAGCTGATGACTTAATATCAAATAAATCAAATCGACTTTGCGGCTCCGAATGAGCAAATGCGTATCTTGTTTCACCCGATATGATAGTTGGCACAATACTATCAATTTGTTCTTTTGAACCTAAAGAGGTAATTAATCCACCTGATAAGATTACTGATGGCATATAAGGCTCAACTACAAGACCCTTACCAAATTGTTCCATCACAATCATGGTGTCTACAACCGAACCACCAAGACCGCCAAACTCTTCGGCAAATGGTACTCCCAATAAACCTAATTCAGCAAATTGACTCCAATTTTCTGGTTTCCAACCTTCTTCTGTTTTGACAATTGCTTCACGAACTTCCCAAGGGTAGCTATCCCTCACAAATGAGGTGACCATATTCTCAAGTAATGTTTGTTCTTCGGTAAAATCGAAATCCATTATTTTCGCAGATATATTTAAATTTAAGTTATATTAAACTTATTTCTTATAGACCTAGGACCATCTTGGCAATGATATTTCTCTGAATTTCATTAGAGCCACCATAAATAGAAGCTTTACGGAAGTTAAAGTATGTACCTGATAAGTTCGTTGCATAGTCAGGGCCTACATATTCATTGCTAAGAGTCGTTCCTGTATGTGGATTAGCATAATAACCTACTGCTTCCATACAAAGCTCAGTTATACGTTGTTGCAAATCTGTACCTTTAATTTTTAATATTGAAGATTCTGCACCTGGACCTTTTCCAGCAGCATCTTTCGCAAGTGTTCTTAATTCTGTATATTCTAATGCTGTAAGCTCTAACTCGGCATCAGCAATCTTTCTAATAAATGCAGGATCCTGTATTAGGGGTTCACCGTAAGACATTTCAGTAGCAGCTATCTGTTTAATTCTTTCAATTGCTTTTTTAGAACGAGCAACGCCAGCAATACCAGCTCTTTCATGCGCTAGTAAGAATTTTGCATAAGTCCAACCTTTATTTTCCTCACCAATCAAATTTTCAACAGGAACTTTTACATTATCAAACCATGTTTCATTAACTTCATTTGTACCGTCCATGAGGTAAATTGGACGTACACTAATACCAGGAGTTTTCATATCAATTAAAAGAAAAGATATGCCTTCCTGTGGTTTTGCAGCATCGGGATTTGTTCTTACTAAACAAAAGATCCAATCTGCATGCTGAGCAAGAGTTGTCCAAGTTTTTTGACCATTAACAATATAGTAATCGCCTTCTCTAACGGCGGTAGTTTTAAGTGATGCTAAATCTGATCCAGATCCAGGTTCTGAATAACCTTGGCACCAAAATTGTTCGCCACTAATAATACCAGGCAAATGTTGTGCTTTTTGTTCTTCATTACCAAATGTATAAACAACTGGCCCACACATGTTGACGCCAAAAGGCATTACAATTTGACATTCAGAGCGAGCGCATTCTTGTTCGAAAATATACTTTTGAGTTGGAGTGAATTCTGCTCCACCATATTTTTTAGGCCAACCTGGGGCTGACCAGCCATTGTGTTTACCTAATATTTTGTGCCAAGTTGTTAAATCATCTTTTGTAAGTTCCTCACCTTTTTTTCTCTTGTTACCAATGGATTCTCTTAGAGTGTTTGGATAATTTGTGTGTATAAAACTTCTTACTTCTTGTTGAAATTTTACGTCTTCAGGCGAAAATGTAGTGTCCATAGTGGTGAGAATCTCCAATAATATTTTATTTTAAGGAAAATAATGTCAATATGGCACAATTTCAAGAGCTAATAGGATTGTTTTTTTAGCTTGGTAAATAGCGCTTTGCAAGAAATTCAAACAGATAAAAGGCTGAAAAACCATACATTAATGAAGAAATTAGAGTATTTTGAAAGAATGGTAAGCCCATGGTATAGCAGGTAATTAAGCCTGCTAAATCATTTGAATAGTAGCTGCTTCCATACCAAACTGCAAAATTAGTAATTAAAAAAAATATTATAGCTCCACTAATTAAGGTGCCACCAATTAGCAAAGGACCAAGACGGTCTTTGAGATAAAAACCAAAAAACACATTAACTAATATTGCAAAATATATAATGCTCATACCACTGTGCAGACCAATAATTAAGTCACTTAAAAACATTGCAGTTAAAGGAGCAAGAATTGCAAACAGCTTACTATCTAGTCGTGCACCAGCAAATACAGCCATGCCAAGTAATGGCGTAAAGTTTGGTGGGTGTGGAATCAATCTACTAAAAGCTAAAACAGCAATTAATACTAATACGGTAGATGTCTTAATTCCAATATTACTCATAAGGTTTTGAACATACCGAATTCAGACCTAAAGTGCAATACTTTGAGTCTTTACGGGATCTAATTAAAAAGTATATTCCACATTTATATAAGCATTTCTCTCAGCTAGAGGGTAAACACTTTGTGTCCCATAATGTGGATCATCATGAAAAGTACTTGAAACAGCAAAGTCGTAATAATGTTCATTGAGTACATTATTAATTCCAGCAGAAAATGACAGTGGTCCATTTAATGAAATCACTTTAGTATTAATTACATAATAATCAGGAATTTTTGGTTCAATATTTTCTTGATCATTTGAAACATATCTTTCATCAACATACTGCAGATCAACTAATGCTGTTGTTTTATTGTCTAAATCTAACTCTGCACCAAGTCTAAAGTTGACAGGAGCTACTAGTGGAACTTTTTTGCCTATTAAACTAAACGATTGATTAGCAGAGCTGTCAGAACCAAGATAATTAATTGCTGTATCTGTTAAGTATCCATAAGTTTCATTGCCGTTATAGTATCTAGTTCCAAAATATAAATATGTCCCAGTACCCATTGATAATGAACCACTTGTAAATTCTGCATCTACGTAGTTATACGAACCAGTGAATCTTAAATTATCTCTCGCTACAAAATTAAAATCAATATTCATACCTTCTCTTGAGATTGGATCTAAATTTGTATTTTTTGATTGGTCATACTGAATTTCATTTTCTGTATCCATTGAATAAATACTGCCTGAAATATTAAATAACTGATTTTCATATCTAACACCAATCTCTATCTCTTCTGCGCTTTGATCGTTTAATGCAAATGAACCTGATGTTGTAGATTTTATTCTCTCATCAATGTTAGGTGTACGAAAAGACTCTGCATATTTTGTGAAAATTTTAGTATTAGAATCCAATATTTTTTCAAAACCAATATTAAAAGCTGTATTGTTAGTTGAAGACGACATTGTTGTATGGTCAGTTGCATACGTGAATCCAAATACATTTGTATCAGTTATGTCTGCCCCATAGAAATTTGTACTTTCCTCTCTAATGCCTAGAGACATAACCGCATCTAAACTTATTAGACTTAAACTCGCCTGAAAAAATAATGCTTGGCTTTCTTGACTTGCATCATAGACCTGACCTGCATCGCCGCCCTCAACATTATATCTGTTTGAGTCATAATCTGTATTACTAAGATCCCCTCCAAACTTAATAACTATAGGATTATTATCAATAAATGTTGACTCATCTAATACTAATGATAATTGTGAATTTTCTAAAGTAGTCTCTATAAAACTATCGCCAGAATTTGGATTTGAAGAGGAGTTATTGCCGTTTGCAGCATAAAAAGCTTTTTGTTCTTTTGTTTTAGTCGATACATCAAATAAGATATTTCTATTTTCTGAATGTGCAATGTTTAGTCCACCAGCAATGGAGTGATTATCCTCATTTGCGTAGTCATCTCTTTGGGTAGAGTCACAGTTATTTGCATTTGTTGCATAGCCACCACCAATGTGCTTTGCGGTTCTACTTGAAGAAAGTGTATTACATAAGTGATAGGCATAAACTCCTCCTATTACTCTAGGCCCTGGAAGAGACTGGTTTTTTGAACTACTGTTAATATCAACATATGAAACAATATTGTCTTTATTTTGATTTAATCTGATTAGAATATCTTCTCTATCGTAATCACCAGAGTCTCTATAAGTGCTGGTGTCTTTAATTCTGCCTGCTACCATTACACTTGTATTGTTACTTAATGGTACAGAGGTTGTAAAATCTAGGCCAACTGAGTCATATGATCCGTAACTTAAATTTATAATATCTGAAACTTCACTACTATCTTTGGTGATTATATTAATTGCTCCACCTATCGCACCTGATCCATAAATAGTACCAGCTGAATTACCTCTTATTATTTCAATTCTATCTATTGATGAAAGAGGTATATTAGAAAAGTCTATACCTCCCATATCTAAATCATTGAGCCTTCTACCGTTTAGTAACATTAAAAAATTTGATTTAGAAGCTTCACCAAAGCCACGCATATCAATTGTTGAATTAGCGCCATCTATACCAGAATATAGACTTCTAACTTGAATACCTGAATAGGATTTTAATATATCAGTAATATCTTTTCCATTTGAATTTTCTATTTCTTTGCTTGATATAATTGAAATATTTGATCCTGCTAAGCCAGTTGCCAATCTAGTGTAATCCGATGCATCAGGTGTAATCCAAATTTCTTTTATCTCTGAAGCTTGACCTGTTGAAAAAAATAATAAAAATATAAATGCAAATATTAGTTTTCGTAACATGAGTTCTCCTTGGCCTAAGCCAGTTTTAGTGCAACGAAAATGAGATTTACCCTCAAGGATCGTAGCGGTTTATAAACAAAAAGTCACCGCTAACGCTTTAAGTCCAATTGATTTCACCGATCAAATGAGGATGACTGTAGTCTATTGGCAGGTCTCCTGACTCGCATATCAACGCCTAAACAAACCTTCCCGAAAAATCAGTGGTATATTATGTTTAAGCTCCTTGCTTACAGTTGCGGGAACAGTTATGGAATTTAACCATATTCCCTATTAATCACTTTTCAGTGAACCAATAATTCTATATTTATATAATTAAGATTACAAATCAATAAAAAAATGAATATATTTAAAAATCAACAACCACTAAAATTTAATTTTAATGAAGAGCTTGATAAAGAAATAATATCTCCTTTTGGCTTTAGAGAATATGACGCGCGATGGTTATTCCCTGATGATGTGAATCAGCGAGGTCTAGAAATTTTTGGCTTTAGTTTAGGTACTTATGTATCCAAGCTAATCAAACCAGGCGCTACAATTGTCATTGGTCATGACTATCGATCTTACAGCGAAGAGGTAAAATACCATGTTGCTAAGGGGTTAATTACTGCCGGCTGCAAAGTAATTGATATCGGTTTAGCTCTATCCCCTATGGTATATTTTGCACAACATCATTTAAATACAGATGCATTAGCAATGATCACCGCAAGTCATAACGATAATGGCTGGACTGGTATTAAATGTGGAATTGAAAAGTCTTTAACATTTGGTCCAGATGAAATTAATGAAATTAAAAAGATCACTCTGTCCACTAATAATTTTCATGCTAAACAAAATGGCTCCTATGAGTTTAAAGATAATTTAAGACAAGCTTATTTAGAGTATTTGACACAAGGCTATAAAGTTAAAAGTAAATTAAAAATTGTAGCTGCTTGTGGTAACGGGACTGCTGGGGCTTTTGCTCCCGATGTATTAAGAGCAATTGGTTGTGAAGTGGTTGAACTTCATTGTAGACTAGATCACTCATTTCCAAATTATAATCCTAACCCCGAAGATATGGTTATGCTAGAAGATATGGTTACAGCTGTAAAAAATCATCATGCTGATGCTGCATTTGGGTTCGATGGGGACGGTGACCGGCTAGGGGTTGTAGATAATGCTGGTGAGGAAATATTTTCAGATAAAATTGGTCTGATGCTCGCCCGTAATATCGCTAAAGATTTTCCTAATTCTACTTTCGTTATAGACGTTAAATCGACAGGTTTATATTTTCGTGATGAATACCTTCAAGAACAGAAATGTAGCATTGAAATGTGGAAAACAGGTCATTCACACATAAAACGAAGAGTGCGTGAATTAAATGCCATAAGTGGGTTTGAAAAAAGTGGTCATTTCTTTATTAACGAGCCACTTGGTCTTGGTTTTGATGATGGACTTAAGTCAGCAATCTTAATGGCCAAATTACTTGATGATAATAAAATCCACAAATTATCAGAACTTAAATCCCAGTTACCTTTGACATTTCAGTCCCCAACAATGGCACCGTTTTGTGCTGATAATGAGAAATATCAATTAGTTGATGACATAGCTCAATCTATTTTAGCTAAATTTAAAAATAATGAAAAAATTCTTGATGAGAACATAAAAAATGTCCTAACTGTAAATGGAGTTAGGTTTGAATTAGAAAATGGAGCGTGGGGATTAATTAGAGCCTCTTCAAATAAGCCTTCACTTGTCGTTGTCATAGAAAGCTTTCAATCAATGGATGAAGTTAAAGCTATATTTAAATACATAAACGAGATCTTAGATGCAACTGGCAAGGTTGGTGAATACGATCAAACGATCTAGTTTAACCACTCAAAAAATAATCTTACCGACATACAAAATATAAAAAAAGCAAAAGCTTTATTAAGTGCTGTTTTTGATAAGTAATGTGCAAGCTTCACACCATACGGAGCTGCAAGCACTGTCATGGGTGAAATCATTAATAAGCCAAGAAAATTAACATAGCCCAAACTTAAGGGTAAGTTAACATCGCTATAAATCCCAGCAATGATAAAACCGATCGTACCAGGCATTGCTATAACTGCCCCTATACCAGCAGCAGTGCCAATAGCTCGGTGGATTTCAAAGTTATAAATCTTAAGTAAGGGGGTGCTTAATGATCCTCCTCCTATTCCAATAATTGTAGATATAAAGCCTATTGATGAACCATAGACATGCTTCAGGTAATTTGTTGGAAATATACTTCCTAACTGCCATCGGTCTTGCCAAAAGAAAAATAATAATGCGATATTAAAAAGTAAAAATGCATAAATAAGCATTAAAATTGATCCAGAAATATTTGAAACTACCAGAGCTCCTAGAATGACACCAATAATTAAGGAAGGTGTTACAATCTTTATAAGATTGAAATCAACTGCTTTTTTTTGATAATGGGAGTAGGCCGATATGATTGAAGTTGGAATAATATTTGCCAGTGAAGTACCAACAGCTAAATGCATGCGAAACTGTTCATCGATTTCAGCAAGAGTAAATATGTAATATAGTGCTGGTACAATAACAACGCCCCCACCTATTCCAAATAGTCCTGCAATTGTACCTGCAAATATGCCAGTAATTAACAATAATGATATAAGCAAAGCAATTTGATCGGGTGGAATATTATTTAAAATTGTAGAAAACAAATTTGATCCAAAATTAAAAAAATTTTTTAAATCTTAATTAGTTTTGCCTGAAGGCAATTTATTGAAAGGCATTGTTTTATCTTCACGAGTATCTTGCGGCAAACCTAAAACTCTCTCAGCAATGATATTTCTTAATACCTCATCGGTTCCACCAGCAATACGCATTGCTGTTGAGAACAATAATCCTTTTTGGAATACATTGTTTAATACTGGATTTTTTTCATCAAGAACATATCCACCCATATCCATCAAATCTAATGCATATGATGACACATCTTGCATTTTAGATGCAGTAACAAGTTTGCTAATAGATAATTCTGGTCCAGGAGTTTGGCCTTTTGATAAAGCCGTTATACTTCTATACTTAGTATATTTTAAGCCTCTTGATTGCACATACCAGTCCGCCATTTTTTGTCTTACTTCACTATTATTTATAGCAAGACCATCCTCGACTTCTAAATCTCGAGTGATCTCAAATATTTCATCAAAATCTAAACCAGCAGGATCTCCAACAGCCAGTCTCTCATTCATTAAAGTAGTTAAAGATACTTTCCAGCCATCGCCTTCATTACCTAGTCTTTGTGAGTCAGGAATGCGAACGTCGTTAAAGAAAACTTCATTAAAATTAGAAGAGCCAGATATTTGCTCAATTGGCTTAACTTCAATTCCTGGAGTTTTCATATCCAAGAAGAAGTATGTTAATCCCTTATGTTTTACAGCATTAGGATCTGAACGTGCGACAATCATTCCGTAATCTGCAAAATGTGCTCCCGAAGTCCAAACTTTTTGTCCATTTAATACCCATTCATCTCCATCTTTTTCTGCCTTCATTTTTATTCCAGCTAAATCCGAACCAGCAGACGGCTCGGAGAATAATTGGCACCAAATTTCTTCACCAGTTAACATTTTTGGAAGGTATCTAATCTTATCTTCATCTTTACCCCACGTCATCATGGTTGGCCCAAGCATTCCAATACCAATTTCAAAGTATCCAGAGTGAACAAAATAGTTAAGCTCTTCTTGCTGATAAATAACTTGTTCAATTGGAGTACCTCCAAAGCCACCATACTCTTTAGGCCATAAAATTGCTGCCAAGCCTGCCTCAGCTTTTTTGGCCTGCCAGTTTTTTGCGTCTTGTAAAGCTTTGACTTGAGCAGCTTTACCTTGCAAGGTTTCAGGAGCTGCTGCGTTTGCAGCAGATGAACTAGAACCAGTCCTCTTTCTGGCATTTTTATCTAAAAATTCTCTTACTTTAGATCTAAACTTGGCTTCTTTTTCGTTATCATTAAAGTCCATATAGTTACCTATGATATATTTCTTTTTTCTAAATTGGAAATTAAATTTTCTTTCCACTTTCTGATACTACCAATATTTAGCGAAAGCATTTTTGATCTTCTATAAAACAAATGACAATCGTACTCCCAAGTAAAGCCAACACCACCATGAATCTGGAGATTTTCTTTAGACGCAAAATGAAAAGCTTCTGATGCACTTACTCTAGCGCCTGCAGCTGCGACTGGTAACTCTACCGAATCAGAGCTTAGCGCCCAGGCCCCATAATAAGCGTTGGACTTAGCTAATTCATTCTTTACGTACATGTCTGCCATTCTATGCTTTAATGCTTGAAAAGAACCAATCGGTTTACCAAATGCATATCGTTCTACTGAATATTTTTTAGCTTCGTCAAGAGATGTTTGGGCACCACCCACTTGTTCGAAAGCAAACAAGACCGCTGCTCGATTCAAAATATTTTCTATCATTGACCAGCCTTCACCTATATCCCCTAGCTGATCACATTCAGCATTATGAAATACAGTCTGACTAGAAGGTCTTGTTGGATCTAAGGTCTCTAATAATTTAGACTCAACACCGTCTTGATTAGTTTCAACAACATATAATGAGAGTGAATTATGATTTTGATTGCTATCAGAGTTTGCTGCAACAATTAGCACATCTGCTACCATACCATCATTTACTGGAAGTTTACTTCCAGACAATTTATTGTTCTCAACTTTAGCTTTTAGATTGCTTGCTCTTGGAGTTCCTTTTGTTTCTGGGAACGCAAATGATCCTATCATTTCGCCTGAGGCAATTTTGGGTAAATATTTTTGTTTTTGTTCTTCAGAACCATAGGCTTTTAAAAATTCTGCGAATATATAGATTGATGATGAGAATGGAATTGGAGCTAGTGAACGGCCTAGTTCTTCAGCTATAACACAAAGCTCTAGCATACCTAATCCTAGACCCCCATACTCTTCAGGTATCGCAGTAGCTGTCCAGCCCATAGCGACTATTTCTTGCCAAAGTTCTTTTGAGTATTGACTATCAGTATTGTCTAGAACTGTTCTCACAACTTTCCTAGTACACTTGTCACTTAAAAATTTTCTCGCTTGATCTTTTAGTAGCTTTTGATCATCTGAAAAATCAAAATTCATTAGAATGAATTAAACTTGCTCTTGATCATCATCAATTGAAAGATCTTGTTCAGCGCTTTCAAATTCAGGTGATTGTTCTTCAATAGTAGTTTCTTCGACTTCAATTTCTGATGATACAACCTCTTCGATAACATCATCTGCAACAGGCACATCAATAGCTGCTTCGTCTAGTGCTACATCTTCCAGAGAAACTTCTTCTGATTCAGAAACAATGTTTTGATCTACAATTGGTTCTTCGACATTAGACTCATCAGACATAGCAATATCAGTATCATCAGCTTCAGTTAAGATTTCTTCATTAATCTCAGGTTTAATTTCAGGCTTAGGAATTCTTGCGGTAAATTTTCGAGATGCAGGTTTTTCCATTTCAGATTTTGAAAGTCCACCTTGATACATTTGTCTAAAGGTATCATTGGATGTTTCATCTGTATCAACCTCTTCTTCAACGTAATCAGGAATTAATCTTAGTTTATCAACTATACTGTCACTAAGTTCTTCTTCAGTAATTTTTTCTTCAGCAATTTCTCGTAAAGCAATTACTGGTTTTTTATCATTATCCGCATCAACCGCTGGAGCTGCTCCACGTCCTAGTTGAACAGCACGTTCTTTAGCCAATATAACTAGGTCATACTGATTGTTAACAACATCGATGCAATCTTCTACTGTTATTCGAGCCATAATATTTTATTTATATATTGAAGTTAGAAGTCGTTTTTTATTGATTTTTAGGAAAAAATCAAGGAAATCTATATTATTATAACAAATTCATATATTAATTACTGTAATACCCCGAAATAATGCCCAAAAAGATAACAAAAAATTTTAGCCCATGCGTAAAAGTTTGCAAATATGACCAAAACTTTATGGATGAAATGGTTTGTATTGGTTGTTTTAGAGAACGCTCAGAAATAACAAATTGGCAAAAAATGACATTGAATGAAAGAAAAGATGCATTAATTGATATTGAAGTACGAAGAAAAAAATTTGTTGAATATGAACAGCATTGAATGGAATTGCAATAAGACTTGGAAGGAAAGTGCCTATAATACAATGTGGTGTTTGATAGGATGTAGTATTGGTGACTTTGGTACTATACTTTACTTTCAAAGCATTGATCATTCTTTATCAATTTATTTAGTAATGCTGCTAGCAATTATTAACGGATTAATAACAAGTATTTTATTAGAAACGTTTATTTTAATAAAGAAAATGAATTTTTTTGATGCACTAAAAACTGCGATGGGAATGAGCTTTATAAGTATGATAGCTATGGAACTATCTATGAATTTAACTGATCTCATTTTTGCAGGAGGAATAATTACTTGGTGGGTAATTCCAATGATGCTAACTGCAGGTTTTCTTACTCCATGGCCGTACAATTATTGGAGATTAAAAAAATATGGCATTGCTTGTCACTAGATGATTCAATTTCAAATACCATATAAAGAAAACTATTTTAATGCCTATGGCATAAACCAAGATTTAAATACTACACCAATATATTTTTCCCATGCTAATGGATTTAATGGTTTTATGTATAAAACTTTATTGAATAAAATTTCTAACAATCAAAAAATTATTTCCTATGATTTAAGAGGTCACGGTAAATCGACTATACCTGCAGAACCAGATAAACTAAAATCTTGGCATCGTTATAGTGATGATCTAATAAATATATTAAATAAAAATCAGAAACCATCAATTTTAATAGGCCATTCCCTCGGCGGCACAACAAGCTTATTGGTTGCATTGAAGCGACCAGAATTAGTTTCTAAAATTATTTTAATTGATCCTGTGTTGCTACCATTAACTTATTGGTTAGGAACCAAGGCCATGCAATCCATTGGACTAATAGAAAAAATTCACCCGATGGTTAGAGGCGCTTTAATAAGAAAGAATAGTTGGAGAAGTAAAGAAGAGGCTTTTGAATATTTTTCAGGAAAAAAATTGTTCAGAAAAGTTATTCCAGAAGCAATCACTGACTATATTGAGGGTGGTATGAAGCAAACAAACGAAAGTAGTTTTTGTTTAAACTGTGATCCTAGGTGGGAAGCGGCAACATTTAAACTAACTGCAGGAGAAATTTGGTTTAACTTAAAGAAGTCTGAAATTCCAACTAAAATAATTTTGACCCCAAACAGCTATGTCTGTAACAAAAAATCACAAAAAAAATTAAGTCAATACTTATCCAAAATGGAAGTGGTCACTATAGCAAATACAACTCATATGCTCCCTCTTGAGGATATTGAAGGTGTAAGTAATGAGATTTTGAATTTTCTATAGACTATATAAATATATACAAATTTTTAATCAAATACGCTAATGTCATAAACAATGGATAATTTTTTAGATATTGTTATTTCTATTTGGAATGAAGGAGTTTTTGGAATTAACTTTAATAATATTGTTATTGGTATCTTAATTCTTCTCGTTTTTATATTATTCAGATCTCTTTTTTCAAAAATTGTTGTTAATAGGTTAAAAGCACTGGCTTCACGCTCTAAAACAAAAATTGATGACGAAGTTCTTGACGCTTTTTCTGATCCGATTCGATTTATACCAATAGTTTTAGGTGTGTATATTAGTACAGCTTATTTAGACTTAAATCAGTCATTAGAAATTTTTGCAGCAAACTTAAATAAATCACTAATTACAATTCAAATTTTTTGGTTTATTTATAAATTAATTGATCCACTTTCATTTTTTATGCACAAGTATGAAGAATTGCTGACGAGTGATTTAGTAGATTGGGGAATAAAGCTACTAAAGTTTTTTATATTCTTTATTGGGGCAGCAGCAGTGTTAGAAACTTGGGGAATAAAAGTTGGCCCAATTCTTGCTGGACTTGGATTATTAAGTGTGGCAATCGCTCTAGGTGCTCAGGATCTATTTAAAAATTTAATTTCTGGAATCCTAATTCTTTTAGAGAAAAGATTTAAGAATGGTGATTGGATACATGTTGATAATATTGTTGAGGGTACAGTTGAAAGAATTGGTTTTAGATCTACGCTAGTAAGACGATTTGACTCATCGCCAATAATGGTACCAAACTTTAACTTTGCTGAAAATGCAGTAACTAATTTTTCGAATATGCGAAATAGACGTATTTATTGGACTATAGGTCTTGAGTATAGAACTACACATGATCAGTTGAAAAATATAAGAGATAAAATTGAGAACTATATAACTGCAAACAATGATTTTGTTAAAGCATCAGAAGAGTCAACTTTTGTTAGAATCGAAAAATTTTCTGATAGTTCAATAGACTTGCTAGTCTATTGCTTTGCTGCCACAAAAAATTGGGGAGAATGGCTTAAAATAAAAGAAAATTTGGCTTACGAAATTAAACAAATAGTCGAAAATGAAAAAGCTGGATTTGCTTTTCCATCAGCCTCAATTTATCACGAGAACAGTCCTAGTTAGCCTACTTGACGATCTTTGCCTTCCCAAAATGGCTCTCTCAATACTTTTTTAAGAATTTTACCACTTGGATTTCTTGGAATAATTTCAACAATATCGACTGACTTTGGTGTTTTATACCCTGCAATTAATTTTTTAGAAAACTCAATGACTTCTTCTTGTTCTATTTTTTTTCCATCTTTGGTAACAATAAAAGCTTTAACTGCCTCACCAAATTTTTCGTCAGGTACCCCAATTACAGCGGCATCAGTAATTTCAGGATGTTCCATTAGAGCACTTTCAACTTCAATAGAATAAATATTTTCTCCACCAGAAACGATCATATCTTTGATACGATCTTCAATATAGACATATCCTTCTTCATCCATTCTTCCTGCATCTCCAGTATGTAACCACCCACCAGCAAGAGTTTCTTTCGATGCCTCTTCTTTTTTCCAATAACCCTTCATTACTTGTGGTCCATGAGCACAAACTTGGCCGATAGTCCCTCGAGGTACTTCTTTTTCATTACTGTCCCTTATTTCGATTGTACAGCCTTCAACAGGTCTGCCACATGACTTTAAAAGATGCGGTTTATCAGCTAAAGCTTCTTTATGATCTTCAAATGTTAAAAAGCATAATACTGCAACATTTTCTGTCATGCCAAAACCTTGCCCAAAATCACATTTAAAAACATCCATTGCTTTAGTTAAAACTTCAGGTGATATTGGAGAACCACCATAACTGATATGATCTAAATTTGAAAAATTCATTTTATCAATATTTGGCACCATGTAGATACATGCTTGAATCATAGCAGGCACCATTACAGTATTAGTAATATTTTGCTCAGAGAGAGTCTTGGCAACCTCAACAGGATTGAAGTCCTCATGAACAACTATTGATCCACCTCTTGATACCGTATTAAGAAGATTTATTGCTGCTGCTGCGTGATACACAGGGGCTACCAATAAGTTTTTAATATTATCGATGCGTTCAACCCAATTTTCTGTTTGATTAATGTTAGCAATAACATTTGATTGAACAATAATAACACCTTTTGGTCTACCTGTAGTACCACTAGTATACATCTGATAAACTGCATCATCATTATTTATATCTTCATTTGGATTATTATCAGCTTCATCTTTAATCCAATCATCAAATCCTAACCAACTTTCATCAGGTAAATTTGCGTTACTTGCAATACATTTTGTTACCAAAGGTAAATTAGCTTTAAAGCTATTAACACGATCAACATATTCTTGATTACGACAGATAACAATTTTGGATTCTGAATTGTTAATAATATATTCCCATTCAGCATCTGCTAAACGATAATTAAGAGGTACAGGTACTATGCCAACTTTAGACGCTGCATAATACATAACAGCATACTCATCAGAATTTTTTGATAAATAGGTAAATCGATCCCCTTTTTTTAAACCTGTATTCTTTAATGCATTTGCAAATTTATTTGCCATAGCATTAGCTTCTTTATATGACATTTTTCTAGAATTAAATTCTGAAAATGGTGCTTCAGGCTTATTTTCTGCATGTTTCTCGATTATGTGATGTAGCAACATATATTCCCCGTATTCTTAATAAAAATTTATTTCAATATCCTAATAACAAAAATAATTACGATCAATCTATTTCGATATTAAAAAATGTATTTTTTAATTTTTCGCCAACAAATAACTCCATTTGATCATCATAATGTGGGGACTCCTTCACAGTGCTACTAGCGCCAAATTGGTGAATACTTTCACTTGTTTGAACTCCAGATTTATCCCAATTTACATAAATATATAAACCATCACCCGCCACTGCCTTTAAGATACCATCATCAGATCTTGGCGAATAAATTGCTCTCAATACATCTGGACCTCCTTGAACTGGAAGCATTTTTTCACCTCTTTCTAAAAAACTTACCTCAGACCAATTTATATCAAGCTTATTAAAGGTTTGTTCAAACTCATCCACACAATTTTTAAATATTTCTATCGGATCTGGTTGTGGCTCTCTTTTAATTTCTGCTAACCATTCTGGACTTACAATACATACGCCAAATGCAGCATGCATATTATTATGGTTTGTACCTAGATCCCATTGTTCTAAAAATTTTTGTGCATTTACTAATCTAACATTATCTTCAAAGTTATAATTAAAAATCTTTTGTAAAAACTTATATTGTCTAGAGTTTTTAGAATACTTATTATCATGCTTATACTTATTTAAACTTTCCCAGGATATACTTTTATCAGCTTCTAATAATTCATATGCTCGGTGCGCCCTATTAGTAACCCTGGTCTGAAATCCCATTGCTTTAGGAAAATTATTTTTATCTAAATTGTCATTTTCGCTAGTAACAAGAAAAGGTGTTTGATTTGTACTGTAAATGTATCCAGAATTTGGGTTTAAGATTCTTGGAATTTCATCATACGAATAGTAATCATTCCAAATCAATTCACTTTGATCACCTGGCAAAATACTTTCCCAATCATAGTTGAAATTCCTTTTGGGAGATTTCATATTATGTATGAATAAAATATTATCTTGATTGTCTGCATAAACTAAATTTAAACTTGCAATTTGCTGCATCCTTAATGAGTCTTCCCACTCAGTTAGATTTTTTGCTTTATTCATTTTTAACCATGCTGCTGCTTGGTTTGCATCATCCATACCAACATATCTCAGTGCATAGGCTTTTTTGCCATCTTTCATAACAGGCCCGTGATCAGAAAAATACATATCTATTGGATATGAAATACTAAATGGACCAAATAATTTAACTTTAAAATTTTGCTTTATAACTTTTAGATCTTTCCATGATCCATCTAATAAATACTGATTATGGTCATCTGGATTTATATTAAGCTGATAAATGTCAGCTAAATCTGGTTGATTTACAGTTGCTCCCCACCCTAAATACTCATTAAAGCCAACATGAATAAATGGAGATCCTGGAAACGTTCCACCCATTATATTTAATCCTTCATCACTCTTAATATGTGCCTCATACCAAGCCACCGGGCCGGTTAATGGTTGGTGCGAATTTATTACCAGCATAGTTTCATTGTTTGCCGATCTTTTTTTTGAAACTGCGAATGCATTTGAACCCGATGGCTTAAAGTGTGATTTTATTTCAGCAACTAACGTATTATTTGAAAGTGCATTCGCAACAATCGGTTGCTCATTTGGAACACTCATTAGATCAATAAGCTGGTCAATATAGTGATCTAGTCCATAAAAAAGTGGCATTCTAAAAATCATCCCAGTGAGCAAATCATCCTCATTAACTGGAAAAAGTGATTTATCTATTTTACTTGAATTAAGTGCTGCCCAATAGTTAATACCATCAGCATAGCCTTTTAGGTAATTTAAAGTTTCTTTATTAACTGAGTGTTTTAAATTTGCAGCAATTTCCTTTGTATTTAGAAATTTTACTAAATAATCAAGCTCTACTCCTTCAATGAAACTTATATTATCCAGTATATCTCCGGTATTAGTTAATAAATTAAATAAGCTAATAATTGAACTGGGTGAGATATCAAAATCTGAAAGCTCTCCTCTAGACATTTTAATAACTAATTCGATATTCTCATAATCGTCTTCAGTTTGGGCAAAGCCAAAGCCAAACGCTGTGTCTTGATCTTTAATACCAGTAATATGAGGAACTCCATATATATCTCTCACAATTTCATAGTTATATTTTTTTGAATTTTCTATAAATAGATCTGGATTAAAATTCTTGTTGGCTTGAAATGTTTTATAGGCAAAAATTATTGCAAATAGAATTACGATTAGCGAAATTATAGAAAGAGTTTTTTTCAAAATAAATTTAGTTAATATTTGAAAAATTTTCAGGTGGCAAAAATTCTTTTCCAAGAATATGATCAGAAATCTTGTCAGCAATCATTATTGTTGGTGCATTAGTATTACCTCCAATAAGTGTAGGCATTACTGAAGCATCGACTACTCTTAAGTTTTCTACACCTCTAACTCTTAATTTATCATCAACAACAGCGAATTCATCATTACCCATCTTACATGTACCCACAGGGTGATAAATAGTTTCAGCATGAGACCTGATAAACTCTTCGATATCTTTATCAGTTTGTACATCTAACCCCGGATGAAGCTCTGCGCCTCTATACTGATCGAATGCTTTTTGATTAATTACTTCACGAGACATTTTTACACCCTTTACCATCACATCTAGATCCTTTTGAGCAGATAAGTAATTAGGTTGAATTATAGGTGGAATAGTTGGATCAAGTGACTTTAGCGCGATATAACCTCTACTTTCAGGTCTAAGCACACATACATGATTACTGAAGCAATGTTGATCAGGTTTAGTCTTGCCATGATCTTTCAATAATGCTCCAATAAAATGCATCTGAATATCTGGTAAATCTAGGTTTTCATCTGTTTTCATAAAAGATAATCCAGCAAGACCTATATCATTACCGGGTCCTGATTTCATGACACCCCATCTTGTAAGTATTATTGCTTGTTTTATAAAACCCCAACCTAAAGGACCCATCATATGTCTGGCATCAGTTACTGGTTGCGTACATTCATAATGTGAAAGTATATCAAGATGGTCCTGTAAATTTTCACCAACTCCGGGAAGGTCAGCTACAACTTCAAGCCCCCATTTTTTTATGTAGTCTCCCTTACCAATTCCTGAGAGTTGTAAAAGTTGAGGTGAGTTAATTGCCCCTCCACAAACCATTATTTCTCTCTCAGCATAAACAGTGTGAACAGTCTTATTCTTAATATATTCAAGACCAATGCACTTATTCCCCTTGAACAGTAACTTTTTAGTTACAGACATCTTAGATATCGTAAGATTTTTTCTTTTAACAACTGGCTTTATAAAAGACTGACCAGTACTCTCTCTTTTGCCATTCCATATAGTTTGCTGGCAAGGGCCAAAACCCTCTTGATCCGCGCCATTTAAATCTTCGTTATAAGGATAACCAGCTTCAACTCCAGCATCCAGAAAGGCACGGTGTAATGGATTATTTTTAAATACTGGATTTGAAACTCCTAGCTCACCATCTCCTCCATGAAATTTACTGGATCCATTTTCATTTCTTTCTGCTTTTTTGAAATATGGCATGACCTCGTCATAAGACCAACCTTCATTACCTAATTGTCTCCAAATATCATAATCCCGAGCATGTCCACGAACATAGAGCATGCCGTTAATATTACTTGAACCTCCAACACCTTTGCCTCGTGGAGTGAATAGTTTACGATTGTTTAAATGTGGCTGACCCTCCGTCCAAAAACCATAATTGTAATGTTTACCAGAACCTTCACCAGACATTAATTCTAAAACTCCTGCCGGCATTCTAACAAATGGATGCCAATCGCTACCACCTGCTTCAATTAGTAATACCTTAATTGAAGGATCTTTTGACAGCCTATTGGCCAAAACGCAGCCAGCAGACCCAGCACCAGCAATAATATAATCAAATGTATTTGACAAAAACTCCCCCGTGTAAAATATATTTATGATTGTTTTATTAAGTCTTTTTTAAATCTTTTCATATTTTCAACATAATGCAAAGCACTTAACTTAATAAGATTAATTTCCATTTCATTAAGCTCCCTGACAACTTTTCCAGGTGAACCCATAATCATGCTATTATCGGGGAATTCTTTTCCCTCAGTAATTAAACTATTAGCACCAACTAGGCAGTTATTACCTATCTTTGCATTATTCAAAATAGTTGAACCCATGCCAATTAAAGAATTATTTCCAATAGTGCAGCTATGTAATATGACCATATGACCGACTGTTACATTATCACCTATAGTTAACGGCATACCGTCATCTGTGTGACAAACACAACCATCCTGAATATTACTATTTTCACCAATCGTAATTGGGTCATTGTCTCCCCTTAATGTTGCTCCAAACCAAACACTTGCATTAGTCTTCAGTATTACTGAACCAATCACAGCAGCATTTGGTGCAACCCAAAAATCGTTATTATTAGTTTTCAGTTTTTTTTCACCTAAATTGTAAATCATATGTTTTTATTTATTTAAATTTTAAGTTCAGTTATAATAGATCATAAAGTAAAATAAAATAAAATTTATGCCTGCATTAACTACTCCTATCTGTGACTTTGGATGGAAAGCGCCAGATTTTGAATTAATTGGAACAGACAATATTCATCATAGTTTCTCCAAAATATCAGGAAAAAATGGAACAATTGTTATGTTTATTTGTAATCATTGCCCTTATGTGAAATCTGTTATTCATAGAATTGTTGAAGATTGTAAAATTCTTCAGGAGAATGGTATTGGTATCATAGCGGTTATGTCAAATGATGTTAATGATCCTAAATATGGACATGAAGACTCTTTTGATAATATGAAAATTTTTTCCAAAAAAAATAACTTCAGCTTTCCTTATGTATATGATCAAACACAGGAAGTTGGTAGAAAATATGATGCTGTATGTACCCCTGATTTTTTTGGATTTAACAATAAAAATGAATTACAGTACAGAGGCAGGTTAGAAGCATCACAACAAGAATTAGTCCCAAATGCACCCAAAGAACTTTTAGATGCTATGCTTTTGGTAGCTAACACCGGCAAAGGTCCTGAGGAACAAATTCCAAGTATTGGTTGTTCAATCAAATGGATTGAGAAAAATTGAATTTAAGAATATGAGCCAGAAAAAAGTTGTTCTTGTGTTTAGAGACAAGCTTTTATTGGATTCTGAAACTTTTATATCTCGTTCTTATGAAGCTTTTAGTGAATTTCAAACTATATATTTGTGCACTAAGTTAGGTTGGTCTCATAACAAAATAACAGATAGAAAAATTGTTATATCAAATGGAATATTTAGAAAATTTTTATTTTCTTACTTTGGATATACAAGCGACATTAAAAAAATTAAAAAACTAAATCCATCAATTATCCATGCACATTTTGGTAAAAGTGGTGCATTGGCTTTGCCTATTGCTAAACAATTAAAGATACCTCTTGTAATTACTTTTCATGGTGGCGACATTACTAAATTTACCCACTCTAAAAAAACTTTTTTTCCACGAGTATTTCAAAGACGATTAAGTGAAATAAAAAAATATACATCTAATTTTTTTGCAGTTTCTGATTTTATCGGAAAAAAACTTGCTGAAAAAAGTTTTCCTAAGGAAAAAATCCTAACACACTATTTAGGTATAAAGATTAAAACTCCAATAAAAATTAATGAGCATAATAATAGATTATTTTTTGCAGGTCGTTTTGTTGAAAAGAAAGGAATCGATACACTTATATCAGCAGTAAAGGTATTAAAATCAAACAGTCATAATATACAACTCGACTTGGCTGGCTCTGGCCCCTTAGAGAATTATTATAAAAAAATAACAAAAGATATTCCTGAGATTAATTATTTAGGCTGGCTTTCTAAAGAAAAAATTGAGTTTTATATGCAAAATTCACTTGCAGTAGTAGTGCCGAGCAGAGTTGCCTCAAACGGAGACTGTGAAGGTTTGCCAACAATAATATTAGAAGCATTGAGTAATAGTTGCCTAGTTATTGCGTCAAATCATTCAGGTATACCAGAAATAATAAAACAAAATATAACTGGTTTTATGTTTAGAGAAAATGATCACAATGAATTGGCCAATTTAATTATAAAAGCAAAGAGTATTACTGTAGAAGATAGAAAGAATATGATTGATGAAGGTCAGAGAGTCTTAAAAGAAAAATTTAATAGTTATGATCAATCAATTAAGTTTGAAAAAAGTCTAAGTCAAATTGTAGCATCATATGGTAGCGGAGGAGGGATTTGAACCCCCGACATCAGGATTATGATTCCTGCGCTCTAACCAACTGAGCTACTCCGCCTTAAAAGTATAGTTTGGTAAATTAATTAATTTAAATTTGCAAATATAAATTTTTTAATTCTTAAAAAGATCTAATAATTTCCAAATCATTGGTATTAACGATGCAGTTAGTGCTAATTTTAACAAATCACCAACAATAAATGGTGTTAAACCCCATGCAACTATTGGTTGATCCCATCCATATAACTGCCCAAGCCATAAAAGTCCGGGTATATAAATTAACAAGTTTGCAACAATTAGAGCCACACTTAATTTAAAAATATTTCTATCCCAATTTAATTTTGCAAAATAACCCAGAGCTATAATTGCAAAGCAATAGCCTAGTAAATACCCGCCTGTTCCACCAAACATGTACGATATACCATTTGCTTCCGCAGATGAATTAGCAAAAACATCAAACCCAAGCATACCAATTAGCAAATAACCAAAAATTGTAAATAAGCCAAGTCTTTGGCCATATACAGTTCCAATTGTTAATACGGCGAAAGTTCCAAGCGTGATTGGCACAGGACTAAAAGGTAAAATCAATTTTATTTTTGCTGCAATTATTAAAAATAAAACACCTAACCCAGCCAATATAAATCTTTGTATCCAGATTATATTTTCTTTTGGCGTCCAAACAGCCTCTATTAATAACTGATTTGATTTTGTGTACATAATTATCTTCCTATCTCTTTATTATAATATGTGTGGGATTTATAATTTTTTCTTGGTCCACTAACTTCCCACATTACCTCAAAATTTCTTGGCAGATTTAGTAAAAACATACCCTTATATATATCTTTGCCGCACTCATGATACACTTCTTGCTCAGTATTTTCTAGTTCTAGATCATGAAAATGATTGCCATCAGAGAAGTTAATTATCCAGCCATTTGGCTTAATAATCCATGTATATTCTTGGTGAGCTTTACTCTCAAATTTATCTGATGTAAGTAAGCCCGTCTCTTTATAGTGAAAAATATTATTCTTGTTGGTAAAGATACCATTACCACTTAGTTTAAATTCTTTTTTATTAATTATGTCCTTAATACTTCTATTAATTACCCATTCACCAATAATATCTGCGTGCCGTATCATTAACTGGCGGATTTTATCCACCCACCTCCAAGTAAGCGAGTACCGTGATTATCTTTTTTATAAAATACACAAGCCTGCCCAGGTGAGATAGCAATTTCAGGCTTATCAAGCTTAACATGATAAAGTTTTTCATCTATTTTTGAAAGATTTGCCTTCAATAATTTTCCAGTTGACCTGACTCTGACATAAATATCTTTTAAATCATATTTTGTAAGTATATTTACTTTTTCGACATGAATTAAACTTGACTCAATATATTTTTTTTCGGCTACTACCACTCTATTTTTACTTGCATCAATTTCTTTAACATAAACTGGTTTATCTTTAGAAATCCCAATACCTCGTCGTTGGCCAATAGTAAAATTATATACACCGTCATGCTCTGCTAAAATATTATTATCAGTATCAACAATGTTACCTTTTACCAATTTTGGTGACTGTTTTTTTATAAAGTTTTTATAATTACCATCAGGAATAAAACAAATATCCTGACTATCAACCTTATCATAGAGATGTAGCTCTAAATCTTTTGCTAAATTTCTAATTTCATTTTTTTTATAATCTCCTAATGGAAATTCAAGATAATCTAGATCATCATATTTAATTGAAAATAAAAAATAAGATTGATCTCTATCCTCGTCTACTGGAATATATAAACCCCATTCATCTCTAATCTTTAATTTTTTTATGTAATGTCCAGTAGTTAATGAAGATGCGCCAATTTTTCGTGCAAAATTTATTAAATCTAGAAATTTAACTTTTTCATTACAACTAATGCATGGAATTGGAGTTCTACCGGCTTTATATTCTGCAATAAAAGGATCAATAACATTTTCTTTAAAAATTGATTCATAATCTAAAACATAATGTGGAATATTAATTGTAGAAGCTATTCGTTTGGCATCAAGAATATCAGAACCAGCACAACAAGTTTTTGATTTTGCAACTTTTTTTTCATCATAAAGCTTTAGAGTAATTCCAATTACATTTGATTGGATGCGTGTCATCATTGCCGCTGCTACTGATGAGTCAACTCCACCAGACATAGCTACTACAGTTGCTTCTTTAGTGACAACTCCATCTAATTCTCTACTTATTTCCAATGTTTCCATGGTATTTTCTTAATATTCAGTTAACTATAATATATAGTATGTGTTGTCTATTTATAAAATTTAACTTTAATTACAATGAAAATTGACCAAAAATTATCAAATTTTGTCAACCAAATTGCGGTTGATGCAGGAAAAGAAATATTAAAGATCTATAATAAGCCTTTCACTTCAAAAATGAAAAAGGACAAAAGTCCAGTAACAAAGGCGGATTTAATAGCAAATGATTTAATTTGTAAAAGATTACAATCTATAAACCCTAAGATACAAATTATTTCAGAAGAAGGAAAAAAGAAATTTAGTAAAAAAACTAATATATTTTGGCTAGTAGATCCTCTAGATGGAACCAAAGAATTTATAAAAAAAAATGGAGAATTTACAGTCAATATAGCCTTGATAAAAAATTGCAGGCCAATATATGGTGTTATTTATTTACCAGTAAAAAAAGAGATTTATTTTACTCAAAATAAGTCAGCTTATTTTAGTATAATTGATCATAAAAATTCCTATAAATCTAAAAAGAAAATTAAAGTAAAAAAAAGAACTGGAATAAATAATAGAGTTTTGCTTTTAAGCAGATCATATTCTCGTAATATTGAGCTTTCAAAAAAACATTTCAAAACTGATAAGGCAATATTTAGTGGTAGCTCAATTAAGTTTTGTTTAATTGCAAGCGGTAAAGGCAATATATATCCTCGATTAGGTACTACAATGGAATGGGATACTGCAGCCGGTCATGCAATTTTAAATGCTGCAGGAGGTTCTGTTACAACTTTAGATCGTAAAGTTTTGAAGTACGGTAAAAAAGGATTTAAAAATCCATCGTTTATTGCAAAGAGCTAATTAAATTTAATGGGCTTGCCAATTGGTTTTCCAATAATTTTTTCGTTCCAAAAAACTTTATTTCCATTAATCATAGTACCTACTGGCCAACCTTTAATTTTCATTCCATGAAAAGGTGTCCAACCACATTTACTTAAAATAAGCTTATTACTTATTTTTTTTGTCTTTGTTAAATCGACAAATGTAAAGTCCGCATCGTATCCTTCTTTGATTAATCCTTTATTTTTTACTTTAAATCTTTTTATTGGATTATAACTAGTTAGCTGAACAACATTGTTAATCGAGATAGTTTTTTTGGATACTTCGTTTAAAAGTATAGGCATTAAAGTTTGTACTCCAGGCATTCCAGAAGGACTATCGGGGTATTCCTGTTTTTTTTCAGCAAGTGTATGTGGAGCATGGTCCGATCCAACAATATCTATTTCATTGTTTTTAAGGGCTTTTCTAAGTCTACTTAAATGCTTATTAGATCGAATTGCTGGATTCATTTGCGCTAAAGATCCAAGCTTATTGTAGCAGGACGGAGATGATAAAGTTAAATGCTGCGGCGTTACTTCATATGAAATAAACTTTTTATTTTTATTCAGAAGCTCTATTTCTTCTGCTGTAGTAATATGTAAAATATGGATCTTCTTTTTTGTTAAATTCGCAAGTTTTACTAAATGTTTTGTGCATGTAAGACATACACTCTCATTGCGCCATATAGGGTGCGATTTAGGGTCACCTCTCTTGATATATTTTTTTCTTTTATTCAACACCCCTTGATCCTCAGAGTGAAAAGAAATCATTTTTTTTGTACTTTTCATTATTTTTTTAATATCGCTGTAATTTTCAACTAGCAATGTCCCTGTTGATACTCCAACAAAAACTTTTATACCGCAGCAGCCATCCTCTTTTTCAATTTTTTTGATTTCAGCAGTGTTATCTTTTTCAGCTCCAAAATAAAATGCATAATTACAAAACATCCTATTTTTTGCATCACTTAGCTTTTTTTTGAAAAGTTTTTTTGTTGAAATGCTCGGGTTATTGTTTGGCATATCAAACACAGTTGTAATTCCACCTGCAATAGCAGATCTACTTCCACTGTTTAAGTCTTCCTTATACTCTTGACCAGGCTCTCTAAAATGAACCTGGGTATCAAACGCTCCTGGTAATATATGTAGCCCTTTTGCACTAAGAGTTTTTTTTGCCTTATAATTATCTAATATCCCTATTTTTAATATTTTTCCTTTTTTAACAGCTATGTCTGCCTTGAATACTCTATCATGTGTAACACAGGTACCGTCCTTAATTATTAAATCTGCAGTAATCATTTACTTTCTAATATCCTCTCTATTTCTTTATGTACTTTTGTTACACTTAAATTGTCTAAGTAGCTTTTTATTTTTCCAGACTTATAATCTAACTGATTTACAATTTCTGAAAAGGATTTATCACCTCTTAGTGAAAGATTATTTTTACCTAACGGTCCATATAGCTTTTCGTTTGTTGGTCCAAATAGTCCAATAGTTGGAATATTAGCAGCAACTGCCATGTGCATGTTCGCACTATCACTGCCTAAAAACAAAGCTGCTTTTTGTAAGATAAAATAGGTTTCAATCAAATTAGCGTCATTAATAAAGTTTTTAATTACTTGATTTGAGCCTTGAACTAATTGATTAATGTCATCTAATTCTTTTTTATCTGAGGTTGCTCCTAAAATTACAATATCATAGTTTTTAAATAAATCATTTGCTAAAAGAGAAGTGTATTTTTTCATCGACCAATCTTTTCCTGGAAAATTTGATATTGGAGCAATACAAATGTAATTATTTTTTAAATTTTTTTTCTCATAAATATCTAAGTAATTATTATAATTAGCCCAAATTTTTGGTTTAATTTCGTCGACGCTTCCAATAAATTTTTTTAGTTGATCCAGTTTATGTTCATACATATTGCCTTTAAAAATCATCTTTTGTTTACAACTCAAAATATTAGCTAATGATGATGATCTGAGATCAACAATAAGGTCCCACTTAACAGATTTGGTCTTAAGCCATATTTCCAACCAATGCAGTGAGTATTTTTTTTTATCTACTATTATTAATTCTTCTAGTTGAGGCATATCTTCGAAAATGCTTACTGATATTGAGCTTGTAACTATAGTGAATGAGGCATTTTTATACTTGTTCAACAGAAAATTAATAAGACTAGTAGATAGGATGGTATCTCCAATTCTATTATAACCAATGAGTAGAATTTTCATTACACTGTAATATATATATTTAATCTAATAATTATATTAGATTATTAAAATTATGCTCAAAGCCTATCAAAACAAAGATATAAAAATTATTAGAGTCTATGGTGATGATGCAAATGAGTACCTTAATAATATTGTTACTAATAATACTAATGAAGTAAATGTATCAAATACGATATATTCCTGCCTACTAACTCCACAAGGAAAATTCATTGCTGATTTTTTTATCAGCTATTTTGATGACAGTTTTTATCTTCTAACAAATTCTAAATTTTATAATAACCTTATCAAAGGATTAAACTTTTATAAGTTAAGATCAAAAATAAAAATTGAAGATGCTGACAAATTATATAAATGTTTTTTTATACCTAATAATAATTATAAAATTTTCTTTGGCTCAGATAAAATTATTCTTGGCCAAACAATAGTAAAAGATGAGTCTTATGCATTTAATGATCCCAGGATTGAAAATTTTGGAATTTATATTGTTTCAAAAAAAGATGAATTTGGTGATAATAAATTAGATATTGTGGAAGACAGTTGGCTAGAACATTCCTTCAAACATGGTATTTTAGATATGTACCTCATTAAAGACTTAACTAAATTTTATCCTTTAGAAAATAATTTACATTTTTTAAACGCAATAGACTTTAAAAAAGGTTGTTATGTTGGACAAGAGTTGACAGCAAGAATGAGATTAAGAAATAAAATTCCAAGAACTGTTATACCATTTATTTTAGATACAAAAAATAATACCGATTTAAACAAACTTGAAATTTTTGAAAATGATAACAATGTTGGAGAAATTATTTTTCAAAAAGGGAAATATATTTTCGGACATATAACTTTGCGTAAACTATCAAATAAAATTTCATCAAATATGGAATTTTTTGCAGGTGATCAAAAATTGAGAATTAACGAACAAAACTGGATTGTTTTTTAGAAATGGTGCGGCCGAGAAGACTCGAACTTCCAAGCCGTAAGGCACAGGTACCTCATACCTGCGTGTCTACCAATTCCACCACGGCCGCTTAAAAGTCTCAAATTTTAGAATAAATTAAGCTTTGTTGAAATATATACATTTAACTATAATTATAATAAAGAATAATTGAAAAAATTAATTATGTTAGAAATAAATACTAAATATCCTTCTGAATATAACGCAGAAGTTCGCAATGCAACTGACTCTCTTTATGAAGGCGTTTCAAATATAATTCCAAGTGTCGAATGGCCATTTCATGCCCCTTTAATACACGAAATAAATAAATTAAAAAAAGAGAGAAATATTGCGATTCTGGCTCACAATTATCAAACTCCAGAAATATTTCACTGTGTTGCAGATGTTGTGGGTGATTCCCTTAAGCTAGCGTATGCATCAAAAGAAGTTGAAGCCGATACTATAATATTAGCTGGTGTTCACTTTATGGCCGAGAGTGCAAAATTAATTAGTCCAGAAAAAAAAATTCTTATTCCTGATGTTAGAGCTGGATGTTCGCTTGCTGAGTCAATTACTGCTGCTGACATTAGATTACTTAAAGAAAAATATCCAGGTGTGCCCGTAGTGACATATGTAAACACCTCAGCTGAAGTAAAGTCAGAAACAGATGTCTGCGTAACAAGTGGTAATGCTTTGCATATAGTGGAGTCTTTAAATGTGCCGCGCATTATATTTTTACCTGATGAGTACTTGGCAAAAAATATAGCAAAGCAAACTAAAGTTGAGGTTATCTATTGGCAGGGTAAATGCGAAGTACATGAAAGATTTACACCTGAAGAAATTTTAGCTTATAAGAAGCAACATGAGGGACTTGTAGTAATTGCTCACCCAGAATGTAGCCCTGAAGTTGTAGAAGTTTGTGATTTCACTGGTTCAACTGCTAATATGTCTAATTATGTGAAGGAAAAACAGCCACAGAAGGTCTTGATGGTTACTGAATGCAGTATGTCTGACAATGTAAGTATTGATAATAAAAATGTAGAATTTATTAGACCTTGTAATTTATGCGCTCATATGAAACGTATTACTCTTAAAAAAATATATGACTCAATTATATATAACCAATATGAAGTAAATGTTGATCCTAAATATGCAGATAAGGCCAGAGAGTCCATAGAGAGAATGTTGGAAATAGGTCGCAACTAATTTAAATGACAGAAAAAATTTATAGTCCTGATGTAGTGATTGTGGGTGGGGGTGTTGCTGGGCTTACAGTTGCTCTAAACCTTGCTCCTAGAAGAGTCTGTGTAATTACAAAAAATAATCTTGGTGTGAATACTTCAAGTAGCTGGAGTCAAGCAGGAATAGCTGCTTCAATTGATAAAGATGATAGTAATGAAAAACATCTCGATGATACGCTCAAAACTGCCAAAGGTTTGGCGAACAAAGAAGTCGTAGAAAAGATTGTGTCAGAGTCAGTAAATGTAATTAAAGATCTAGAAAGTATTGGAGTTCAATTTGATAAAAATCCTGATGGCTCATTTAATCTAGGTTTAGAAGGTGCACATAGTCATAATCGAATTGTAGGTTCTAAAGGCGACAGCTCTGGAATTGAAATAATGCGTGGATTAATTAATAAAGTTAAAAGCTCTGAGCACATAACTATTCTTGAAAATGTATCAATTGATAGCATCATGCACGAGGATAATACTATTTATGGGGTAATAGGAAGATTTACTGATAAGAATATCCCTAATAATCACGTTGTAATTCAAAGTAGCCATATCGTTCTAGCAACCGGTGGTCTTGGAGGAATTTTTGCAAACACTACTAACCCAAGAAGCTCTTATGGTGAGGGTATTGCCTTAGCAGCTCAAGTTGGTGCTACTCTAACAGATATGGAATTTGTACAATTTCACCCAACTGGATTAGATTTTGGTTTAGATCCCACCCCTCTTGCAACAGAAGCAATAAGAGGTGCTGGAGCTCATTTAGTTAATCAAAATAATGAGAGGTTTATGCTAGGCGTGCACCCAGAAGTTGAATTGGCACCCCGAGATGTAATTGCGCAAAATATATTCAAGCAAATAGATATGGGAAATTCCGTTTTTCTAGATTGTAGAGAAAATATTGGAGATGATTTTGAGTCAAAGTTTCCTCAAGTTTATTCATACTGCGTCAAAGCTGAGATAGATCCTGCAAAAGACTTAATGCCAATCCTGCCTGTTGCACATTACCATATAGGTGGGGTCAAGACTGATCTTCATGGAAGAACTTCAGTTAATGGTTTGTGGTGTTGTGGCGAGGTTGCTGCAACCAGTGTTCATGGTGCTAATCGTTTAGCTAGTAACTCACTTTTAGAAGCTCTAGTTTTTGGAAAAGTAGTAGCGCAGCAAATAAATAATGAGCCATTTAAAAAACAAATTGATACAATTACTTCATCATTTATTAGAACTTATAAAGAAAAAACTCGAAGTAAAATACGTGCCAGAAAGTATATTTGGCAACTTCGATCGACTATGATGCGTCATTTAGGTATTGTAAGAAATCAATCTTCTATTTTAAAAGGGCTTACTGAAATCATTCGTATTGAGAGGGAATCTAGAGGTCTGTCCGCTAAACTTAACGATATGATTTTAGTAAGTAAATTTATAATAGTTGGGGCTATGAAAAGAACAGAAAGTCGTGGTTGTCACCTGAGATATGACTACCCAAATGAAGATCCGAACTTTTTAAAACATATAGATCAATCCCAAGAAACTTTAATTAAAGATCTTGAAAATATTCAATCAAAATCAGAGCTTTTTATTGAGAAGTCATTTGCTAACTAAGTCGTACATCAAGTCACAGGTAGCAGCTGCTTTAAATGAAGATCTAGGGGTCCTCGGCGATATTACTTCTCAAGCACTAATTGAGCAAACACAAGTATCAACTGCTAACATTGTGCTTAAACAAGACGCAGTTTTATGTGGAATTGATTTTGCTATAAGCGCTTTCAAGCAATTAGATAAAAAAGCTAGTATTTTAAGTAAAAAAGCAGATGGTAAATTCTTAAAAAAAGGAACAATAATTTTAAAAATTAAAGCACAAACACAAAGCATATTAGCAGCTGAAAGAAGTGCGCTAAACTTTCTTGGATTAATGTCAGGAATTGCTACGAAGGCATATTTATTTACAAAAATTGCAAAGCCCTATGGAGTTAAAATTTATTCAACTCGCAAGACAATTGTTGGGATTAGAGCTCTGCAAAAATATGCATTAACCAAAGGCGGTGCAAATATTAATCGTATGACTTTGGATGATTTCTTTTTTATTAAAGATAATCATGTTGCCAATACATCAAGTATTATCGAGAGTATTGCTCATGCAAGAGCTTTCTATCCTAAGAAAAAAATCACTGTTGAAGTTGATAATATTAATCAACTCAAAGAAATTATTAATGAAAAAATTGATATTGTTTTATTAGATAATATGAGCGCATCGCAAATAAGAGAATGTCTAAAACTTGTAAAAGGTAAATTCAAATGTGAAGCTTCAGGAAATATTAATATTACAAATATTAAAAAAATTGCGCAAACAAAAGTTGATCGAATTTCCTCTGGGCAATTAACACATAGCGTAGAAAATATAGACTTTGGATTAGAGCTTTAGTGTAAGTAAAATATTTATTTTAAGAAAAAGTTAAAAGTATATAATAAAACCAAATTGGAATTAGTGTGATCCAATAACTAACCATCCAAGAAAGGCCAACTAAACCACCCCAAGACTCTGGTTCGGTAGTTTTAATTCGCTCAAAGATAGACTTTTTAAGATTAGTGAGAACTAAATTTATTGAAAAAATCTCATCAATAATATTCATTGATCTATATTTGGCTACGCGACTGCTTATAGATTTAAGGTGAATAATTTGCCATGGCAAATACAAAATACCAAAAATTAAATTTAGATGAATTAAAGTTTTATACTCTTGATAACCTGATGAATAAAGCAATAAAGCAATACTAATTGCAGTATTGAGTACAAAAATGATAAACCACCCTAATTCTTCAAAATAATAATAACGCTCTCGTCGAAGTAAAATTGCTCCCCATACAAAACACTGAGAGATAGTTACCTGTACTACCATTAGCCATGATAATAAATCTAATAACAGGTATTGATCGGCATTAATTAATCGAAGTACATAGCTAAACATGTATATGTATAAAATTTCAACAAATGTTGCGAGCAATCGAGTAAAAAATATTGAGGATAAAATTGTATCGTGTAACACGATATTTTTAGAATAATTATTAGGAAACAAACATCGATAAGCAGAAACAATAAACAAAATTTGTGCAGGTATTAGTAGATAAGGATCAACATTGGCTAATTGTGTTTGTTGAGTTTTTAAAAGAAAATATATATTTAAGATTGCTCCTAATTTTATACCCCATAAACAATACTTATAAGTTGATGAATTAAACAACATTAGTATCTACCTCTTGTTTTTTTCTTATATAATTCTATTTAATGTTGCTTACATATGATAGATCCAATACTATCAAGTCAATAACTAAGATTTTTAGGAGAAAATATGGCCCTTGAATTACCTAACTTGCCCTACGCTCATGATGCGCTTGCTGACGCTGGAATGAGTAAAGAAACCCTTGAATTTCATCATGATTTACATCACAAAGCTTATGTCGATAACGGTAACAAATTACTTGCTGGTACAGATTGGGAGTCTAAAAGCTTAGAAGAAATTATCGTTGGTACATTTGATGCTAACGCAAAGGCTCAAAATGGAATTTTTAATAATGTATCTCAACATTGGAACCATAATCAATTTTGGGAAATGATGGGACCTAATAATCATGCTATGCCAAGTGAACTTGAGTCTGCGTTAACTGAGTCTTTTGGAAGCATAGACAAATTTAAAGAAGAATTCGTTGCCGCTGGTGTGGGGCAATTTGGAAGTGGTTGGTGCTGGTTAGTAAAAGATACTGATGATCAACTAAAAATTACAAAGACAGAAAATGGGGTAAATCCACTTTGTTTCAATCAAAAGACATTATTAGGCTGTGATGTTTGGGAACACTCATATTACTTAGACTTTAGAAATAAGAGGCCTGTCTATATTATGAACTTTCTCGATAAACTTGTTAACTGGGAGTTTGTCGCTTCTCAACTCTAAACATTTATTTATATTTTTTTCTCATATTCATAGCTGCTTCCATACCAGATACTGGTTCTTTGCCATCAGGCACCGTATTACCCTTTTTTACAATTTCTTCGTATTGCACTCCACTTTTGTACATTTCGTAAAGTCTCTCTATATCCATATTAGTGCCAACAGGTTCTTCAGGAAAACCTCTAGTCCCAACCTCAGTTCTAAACTCTTCTTCATTTCTCCAATGTTCATAAAATATTTCGACTAAATTTCCATCTGGATCCCTATAATAAATTCCACTAATCCAGCCGTGATTAATTGTCCAATATGGTTCAAGACCTCTGTCTTTTGCTCTAAAATAAAAATCAAACCACTTGTCTATGGGATTTAGTTTATAAGAAATATGATCCAGACCCACAATTGAAGGGGTTGCTCGATTGATCCAGTTCTTAAACTTAATAACAGTTTTGGGCACAAATCCTAATCCATCATAAATAGAGCGAGTATTTGCAATTGCAATTCTATGATGTTCTTCATCAAAGGACATAAAAGTAATTTCTTTACTTTGGTACATTGGCTTACAACTGAATAAATTTTGGTAAAAGTTTACCATTTTATCATAATTCATAGTTTTGAATGAAACATGATGAAATAAATCAGGTGCATCTTCAGATCTATATTTTTTGTACAGATCTAAGTTGAGCACAACTTCGTTATTTTTTGACATATTTTTTCCTTTCTAGTTTAAGTAGTCCAAAACCAATCAGGTCCTGGCAAATGGAGAATATGGTTTTCTAAGCCTATTTCTTTATCAGTTAATTTATTTAATTTATCATTCATGCTCATCAGTAAACCCTTATTGTTTTCAGTTTTAGATATATCATGCATTTCATATGGGTCATTTAAAAGGTCATACAATTGAAAGCTTGCATTATTATTTGATAACTCGGCAAAAGTATTTGGAATATTATTTTCACGTGGTGAAAAATATCTTATAAATTTGTATCTTTTATCAACAACACCTTTGTAATTTAGAGGAGGCGAAAAATCGGGAAGAAAATTTCCTTTTGTAGCAAATGCTTTAAATTTATCTATTAGGCTATCAGCAAGACCGATGTGTCTAAATTTCTCTGCAACATTAAAAACAGTTGGAATAATTTGAACACCATGAATTAAATGTCCCTCATTATCTCTATTATTTTTATGATCAACATTTTCTACCATATTAGCAAAACTTGTTCCTTTTAGTTCCGGATAATTTGTATTAATTGTGTCTTTATCTAAACCAGAAAATTCTAATATAGTTGGGACAAGATCAATATTGGAGATAATTGATTCACATTTTTGCTGTTTTTTTAGGTCTGGATGGTAAATTAGCGTTGGTACTCTTATTGATTCTTCCCAAGGTACTAATTTGCCTCTTGCTCCTTGCTGTCCCAGCATTTCTCCATGATCTGAAACCATAAATATTATTGTATTATCTAATTGTTTAGAGCTTTTTAAGGCATTTATAAGAGACATCATGTGACGATCGACATCCCTTAAGCAATTAAAGTAATAATTACAAAAATTTCTCCACAAATCTGTTCGTGAATATGGTATTTCGCCATAAACGGTATTCATGATTTCAGTACCAGCGTTACCTACATCAAGATCTCTAGGTCCAAAATTTAATGGAAATTCAAAATCATGTATTTCATCATAAATTTGATCCTGAGGTGCGAATTTTTGATGATCACCTATAAAACCTGTACCTTTAATTTCTGCTGATGCTCTAAAGAACATAATATCATGTGGATTTACGAAATTTATAAATGCTGACCAAGATTTATTTTGATCTTTCTTTTCATGAATAAATTTTGAAGCATCCTTAGCAGTTAACCCATCAAATTTATATCCCCCTTGACCTAAATCTCTCTCACCTGGTTGGTTTGAATTATCAAATCCATACTTGTTAAACATTTTTTTCATTCCATCATAACCAAGAGCATTTTCATTTACATTACTCTCTGTAATATTGGTCAAATGCCATTTACCAAAATAACCTGTTTCATAATTTTGATTTCTAAGTAAATGTCCGATTGTATTTACATTGTCATACAGACCTGGCACCCAAGGTGTTACTGTATTATCCCAAACGCCTGTAAATTGAACATGTTGGCCTGTATAAACTGAGCTTCGAGCGGGTGAGCAAATTGGAGTAGAAGTATAAGACCTATTAAAATAAGTTGAAATACTCTGAAGAAATCTTCTTGCTGGTAGATCTACACTTTTAGGAATATACGGCCATGCTCTTTCTTGGTCATTTAAAATAAATAAAATATTCGGCTTCCTGTTTAATTTTACACTTGCTGGCGCTTGTTGAGTTAGAAGTATAGATGACATTCCAGTAAGTGCTGCAGTAGCAATTGAGCTTTTAATAAACGATCTTCTTGATATTTTTTTACTCATAAATTAATTCTCTAAGAAAAAATATACGCTACATATAACAATAATAGTTGGTAAAACTAGGTTATGGGCATTTTCGTCGATTTTATATGTTTTGATTTCATTATTTATTTTAAATGGAAAATGTTTTTGTTTGCCAGGAACAACACTTAGCTTTTCCCCAAATGTATATAAGAAAGGTTTTCTTCCACCCTTATCAGATAGAGTCCCATTATAAATTGGCATTGATATTGCAGTAATAATAAATGTCCCGATAAATGTAAAATACCAAAAAAGCCAAAAATATAACTGATAGGGATAATAAAAATCAGGTATATATAGCCACAAGATCACTAAATTCATTATTGTAATTGGATAAAATCCTAAAACTTGCCAAACAACATGAAAACGAGCATGCCCTGGCCAGTCAGGATGAGTTGCATGAGTTTTATTAAAGTCTGCAATAGTTGGTCCCAAAACTAATCCTATAGAAATAACTGTAAAAATTATTCTACAAACTAAATTTGCATCATACAATTCCACAGATCAGAAACCTCAATAAAATATTATAAATTAAATTGAGAGTACTCTCATTTTAGTATAGTGTAAACACTATGAATAAGTTTTTTCAAAATAAACAAAACCATTCGTCAAAGAAAAATAGAACTAAAGCCGCAATTATAGATGGTGCAATTGAGGTGTTGGCTAAAAAAGGTTTTCAGAATGCTTCGATAAGAGAAATGACTGAAAAAGCAGGTATTGCTAATGGTACTTTTTATAACCATTATAAAGATAGAAGAAGTATTTTTGATGAAGTTGGAAAATTAATTGCGATTGAACTCACAAATGCTATTGAAATAAATGAAATTTCAACAAAAGACCCAGCTCAAAAAATTGTTAATGCTACTACTCATTTTATAAAAAGATCAGTACAAGTAAAAGCCTGGGGTAATATATTTTTAGAAGCATATGAGGAAATACCCATGATTAAAAAAGAGGTATCAAGGTATTTAATTAGAGATATAAATAATGGAATTAAAAAAAAGTTATTCAAAATAAAGTATGATGATTTTATTGTCGAACAAATAAACGTGCTTATTTTACACGCTATAAGAATACAATTAAAAACAGGTCAGGACAATAAAATTACAAATAAAACAAGTAATTCCATATTACAGTTATTAAATTATCAAAGGTAGGATCAAATTATGAAATTAGTCACATTTTTACATGAAAGTATTCAAAAAATTGGTGCAGTTGTTGACGATCAGATTATTGATTTTTCTACATCACATCTCCCTAAATCAATGATTGAATTTATAGAGCTTGGTGATGATGGTATAAATCAAGCAAATGCATTAATTGCCAAAAATGATAGTAAAATTTCAATTAATGACGTGAAATTAATGGCTCCTATTCCAAAACCAAACAAAATACTTGGTGTAGGATTAAATTATAAAGCACATAAGGAAGAAGCAGCTAAAGCAGCTGCAGACTTGTTAGGTAAACCACAAGAAAAATACCCCACCATATTCAATAAACAAAATTCATCTGTAGTGGGTCCATATGATGACATGCATAAACCAGATGCCTCAGATTTTTTTGATTATGAAGGGGAATTAGGTTTTGTAATTGGAAAACAGTGTAGACATGTACCATACGATAAGGCTTCTAGTGTTATATATGGTTATACAGTAGTAAATGATGCTACAATTAGAGACTGGCAAATGCGTGGTCCGCCTATGACAATGACTATGGGAAAATCATGGGATACACATTGTCCATTTGGCCCTTACTTAGTTACTAGCGATGAAGTTGGTAATCCTCATCAGTTAAAATTAGAAACCCACGTTAATGGTGAATTAAGACAATCTGCAAGCACAGATGGTCTAATACATGACTGTTTTACAGTTGTTGAATATTTAAGCACCGCTTTTACATTGGAACCGGGCGATTTAATTGCTACTGGTACACCAGAAGGGGTTGCTGCTACGTCAAGAAACTGGTTAAAAGTTGACGATGTGGTGAAAGTAACTATTGAAAAACTCGGATTTATTGAGAATAAAGTAATAGCCGAGCCTGACAGTACTGCTTCTTACTAGATTAATAAGAGATGGATACTGATTATAGTGTAATAGTTGCAGGATATGGCCCTGTAGGTGCGTGTGCAGCAAACTTGCTTGGGTACTATAAAATTAAATCTCTTGTAATTGATAAAGAAAAAGAAATATACACCCTACCTAGAGCAATTACCTGGGATGATGAGTGCAGGCGCATAATTGTACCTTGTAATTTTGCAGATAAGATAGAAATAAGAAAAATTCGTGGAATTGATCATATTAATGGAAAAGGCGAGAGCTTTCTCAAAATACGTATGGCTGAGGAAGATAGATATGAATATCAAGTTGGACCAACATTTATGTATCAGCCTGAATTCGAAAAAGCATTCAGAGACAATGCTGAAACCTACGACACTAACCAATTCAAGTTAGGATTTGAAGTTTTATCTTATGAAGAAAATAAAGAGTGTATCAATGTAGAAATCAAAAATTTAGATACTAATACAGTTCAGCATGTCACAACTAAATATCTCATTGGGGCCGATGGAGCAAATAGTATCATAAGAAAGAAAATGGGTGTCAAATATAAGAGCTTTAAGTATGACGAGCCATGGATGTGTGTTGATGGTTTTTCAAATGAAGACTTGGAATGCTTCAAAGATGTTGATGCTTTTCAAATTTGTGATCCAAAAAGGTCTCTTACAATAATTAATTCTGTAAATAACAAATTTAGATTTGAAATCATGATTATGCCAGATGATGATCTAAATGAAATTCAGAAAGAAGAAGTATTTTATCCATTTATAGCAAAGTATCTTAAAAATAGAAAATTTACCTTTACTAGAAAGGCTATTTATACATTTCATTCAACTTCAGTTGATAGATGGAGTAAAAATAATGTATTTTTGGTTGGAGATGCCGCTCATCAGATGCCTCCGTTTATGGGACAAGGAATGAACTCAGGAATGAGAGATGTAGAAAATTTATTATGGAAGTTAAGTGGAGTAATTTCTGAAAAATATAGCTCGAGTATTCTTAAAAGTTATGAAACCGAGAGAAAATACCATGCAGAAAAGATTATCAAAGCTTCCATTGCAATGGGTAACATTATTATGACACCAAGCCCACTTAAGGCTTTTTTTAGAGATATTGGAATTAAAATTAAATCTTTAACAAAGAAAGGTAAACGAAGTTTTTACCCTGGTTATTCTGGAATTCGACTTGGTGATGGATTACATAATCATCCTTCAGAAAAAAGTCATATATTTAGATATTATTTTCCAGCAATATTGTTAGGAGACGGAAGTAATAAAACAACAGATGATCTTCTGCAGAAAAATTTTGGTATTATATTAAATAACTTCAATAAGGACGTATCGATCTCTGAAAATAATTGCAATATATTAAATAAAATTGATTTTCGGATACTTAATTTTTCTAAAAACTACATGAAAAGTAATTATTCTTATTTTAATTGCTTTAAAACTAGTGGCAGAGATCTAGAAACTTATTTTAATCACTTTGAATGTGATGCTGTCTTATTGAGGCCTGATAAATATATCTTTGATATAATTAATTTTGACGATAATGACAATCTAGATCAAATTATATCTGATGTAATTATACAATTAAAAAGCAAAGAAATTTTATAGTTTAATTGTTTGGTAATAAGATATTAGAGTCTTATTGTTTTCAAGTTCAAACGCGAGGTTAGCTTTTCCAGCTCTAATTTCGTCAGATGTATAGTCTAATAATGCCGATTGATAACTATCCCTTTTTTTCAATCGTTCAAAATAATTTTTTAAATTATTTTTATTATCAAAAAAGTAATCTATTAAATAAACTTCACTCAAACGATGAAATAGAACCATCCAAGTAATATCTGCTAAACTAAAATTTTCACCATCAATCCAGACTTTTCCCTCAAGGTGAGTGTCCAATTCTTTAAAATGGTTATTGAGACTCAGACTTGCAAATTTAATAATTTTAAATATTGGTGAACCTTTTTTAAAGACTCTGTATGCAAGTAATTTGAATGCTAAAAATTTTGAAGACCTAAATCTATCAGGATGTTTATATAGATATTTAATATATTTATAAATTGATATATTTTTAAGCATTGCAACGAAAAGAGGGACCGTAAATATTGATATACAATTGCCCGCATACTTATCCAGATTTTTATCTGGCTCTCCAATTAATGATCCTTTTTCTATCCAATAGCTCACTAAATTGTTCTGACTAAGTTTTTTTGAACTATGTTCTTCAAGATAAGCAATTTGCTCATGGGACTCATATATGGGTTTACCGTAATGAAGTAAGACTGGTACAGTAGCTTTAGGATTTATCTTTAGAAATTCTTTTGTTAAATTTTCACAATCTTTTGTTTCCATAATATGAATATGTTTTAATTGTGCTTTTACACATAGCTCATCTATACATACCCGTACTTTTCTTGAGCAAACAGAGAAATTATTGTGATATAAAATCCATTCTACGTCTGTGTCTAAGATTTTATAATCCTGTAGGCCCGACAATTCAGTATTTTGCATATTTACTTTGACTCTTGGTCAATCTCAGCACAGATATCATTTAGTATTTGATTTGCGCTAACTCCAGTTGGAAATCCACTATAATGTGCAACATGCAAAATCATTTCTTCAATTTTTTCCTTGGATACACCAAGGTTTAAAGCGCCTCTAATATGTATTTTCAATTCATTTTCTCGATTTAATGCAACTAAAACAGCTACCGTAATTAGACTTCTTTCAGGCAAACTTATAATATCATCGCGAGACCAAATACTTCCATATAAAGCATCAATAATGTGTGCCATAAAATCTCTTGAAATAGGTTTATCACTACTTTTTAACAAATCCATTTCTTCAAGAATTTTCATTCCTTTTTTTCGATTATCTTTATCTATTTTATAGGCCATAACTATTAAATGAGACTAATCTCATTTTGTTAATTGATCAATAGATGAATCTAATTTCATAAAATATAAATAGTTATCTGCTTTTATTACTTTGTAAGTAAGGAATAGCTACTTCAGATATACCTGCGGCAAGAATTAGAAGGCTTCCTACCCCCTCTCTCCAACCAAACATCTCATTAGCAAAAAGTGCTGCACTAGCAGTACCAACAACAATTTCTGATAGGATAATTATTGAGTATAATCCAGCACCGATAATGCTTGGTGACCATAATATAACAATATTAGTAGGAATTAAGAAAACTAAACTTATCAAAACAAGCCAAGGTAACATGGTAAGCAATGATTCATATGAGGGTATTGGTCCCATTACATTTCCAAATAGTATTGCAAAGATTACTGTAACTAAACCCCCAAAAAAGAAAAACGAAAGCAATAGAGAAAAAATATTTTTTGGCTGAATAATATCTGTTCGAACTGCTCCACCTGCAAAAAGCATACCCCCAATTATCGCAACCCAGTCACCAACGTTTTGAGGAAATGGAAATGAAAAACCCTGACTAAATACAATCCATACACCAGATAGTGCAAGAATTAAACTAACTCCTCTACCCCAGTGAATTTTCTGTCTCAAAAATATTAATTCAAAGATAGTTGCCCACACAGGGGTCATATAAAAAAGAATTAAGGCTCTTACAACATCAGTTAATAAAAAACTATTCGCATAGAATGCTATTCCTCCACCCATCAATAAACCAATAAATGGATAATCAAGTCCAAATGATTTTCCATCTAGTTTTCTGTATAGTGCAAATGGAAGCATAATTAAAAAAGGAACATACATTTGTGCAATAGATGCCCATCCACCAGTTAAACCATTAGATTCAAAAGCTCTTTGTGGTATCCAAAATAAACCCCAAGAGCCTGCAGCAATAAGTAGTGCAAAACAAATAGTTAAATAATAAGGATGTGTTTTCATTAACAAATATAAGATTGAAAATAATATTAATAGTGAAAGTTAATTAATAATAGGCATAATTTTTGAAAACTGACATTGCCCAATTTTTTGATTTACTGAATTAAACATATCTTCACTAGAAAATCTCGCTAAAACATCTTTATCTAAGTCTAAAGTATCTGCCATTTGACTTAACATTCCAGCAATGGCTACATTAGCTGCACGCATATTTCCATCAGCTATTTTTAGAACCATAGCCGCTTTTGCTAGAGGAAATATTACAGCATATACCCCTTCAGCACCGTTCTTTGCAAAAAATTTTTTTGATGAAGCTGCGGTCATTATACTATTAGGTGACTTAGTTCCACCGGTGAGAAACGGAAATTTTATAGTCGACTTAACAATTTGCAGAGCTGCATCTTGCATTTTTCCTTTTAAAAGATTAGGAGCAGTAATTTTTGCTAATGCTCTTGCAAATCCCTGCAAGCTTAAATAAGGGGCTGGCAATGTACAACCATCAATTCCAACCACATCAATATCCTCTTGAGCAAGATCCTGAAATACATTCAACATTGCTTTTTGGGCAGGATGACCTATTAAATGGTAATTTTCTATATCCCAACCTTGATTTTGACAAAGAGCTAATTGTCCACAATGTTTTCCTGAGCAGTTATGATAAATACGCGATGAATCAATATTTTGTTCTCGGAGTAATTGACGGTCCTCTGGGTTGCGAGGTAATTCTATGCCACAAGATAGGTGCTCAGACGTCAGCTTCATATCACTTAACCATGAATTAATTTCTTTAGAATGAATTTCTTCACCATGGTGAGATGCACATGCTAGTGCAGCCTGCTTATCGGTAAGTTTAGTTCCATGGCTTAAAATAGTAAAAGTTTGAATAGACTTCATTGCTGATCTTGGGAATAACTTTCCATTTTCATCTCCCCAAAATGCTAATAACTCACCCTCAAACGAAACTAAGACACCTGAACCATAATGCATGCTCTCTACAGTATTACCTCTGATGATTTCAGCCATTAATATATTTTTCATATCTTACTCTTGTAGTTCACTTATATGGCCTATCATCGCATTTTCTAATGCGCTAATATCATAGCCACCTTCAAGCATTGATAGGATTTTGCCATTGCAATATTTATCTGCAATTATTTTTAATTTTTTTGTCAAAATTACGAAGTCTTCATTAGATAGATTGATATTCGCCAATGGATCATCTTTATGTGCATCAAATCCAGCAGAGATAATTAAAAAATCAGGCTGTTGTATCTCTAGCTGTTCAATTATTTTCTCTTGGAATATTTTTTGATAGCTTACAGAGCTAGTGCCTGAAACAAGAGGAATATTAAATATATTTCCACAACCAACCTCATCTACATCGCCTGTACCAGGATATAACGGATATTGATGCGTAGAATAATAAGTTACATTTTTATTATTATAAAAAATATCTTGGGTACCGTTGCCATGATGAACATCAAAGTCAACAATTGCTATATTTGAGTAATCATACTTATTAATTAGATAATAAGCTGCAATTGCTACATTATTAAAGACACAAAATCCCATCGACTTATTGATGCATGCATGATGTCCTGGTGGCCTAACTATGCAAAAAGCATTTTTAGACTTACCATCAATTATTGAATTAATAGCATCAATTCCGGCCCCAGCAGCTCTAAGAGTAGCGTCTTTTGAACCACTTGATACAGGTGTTTCTTGGTCAAGATAGTGTATCTCATCATTTTCTGGAAATTTATTAATCGTTTCGTCTACAAAGTCTTTATCATGTGCTGCATATATGAGTTCTTTTTTTATTTTTTCTGGCTCTTCTATTGCGATATTTTGAAAATTTTCTTTTTGAATAAGACCCATTATATTTTTAGTCCTATTGGCACATTCGGGATTATTTAAAGTTGGAATATGATTTTCAAAATCTGTATGATAAAATATTTTTGTTACAGTCATAAATTATGAATCAAAAAATTGTAAAATATTCAAAAAATACTATTAGATTGCTCTGTCAAAGTCTAGACAATGGAAATATTATTGCTGTTCCAACTGATACAGTTTATGGATTAATTGCAGATGCTCATAATGAAAATGCTGTAAACAAGATTTTTAAAGCAAAGTTGCGTCCAAAAAAACTACCATTAATAATATTTGTTCCATCATTAAATGCGGCAAAAAAAATAGGATTTTTTTCTAAAGAGGACATTCGGCTAGCAAAAGTATTCTGGCCTGGAGATTTAACACTTGTGGTAAAAAAGAAAAAGAAGAATATATTTTATGGCCATAAGGCATTCTCAACAATAGGTATAAGAATACCAAAACATAGAGCGCTTCTTGATCTTCTTAAAAATTACAAAAGACCTCTCGCAAGCACAAGCGCCAATACCCACAAGCAAGTCGCACCAACACATATTGATAAATTAGATATAATCTCTAATAATTATGTTAGTCATGCTCTAAGCAGTTTACACAAAGTTGAGGGAACAGAATCCACTATAGTTTCTTTTATAAATAAAGAAATTGAGATTATAAGAAAAGGGAGAATTACTTCAAAAATGCTAAATAATGCTATTAAGAGTC
>ERZ802822.114-NODE-114-length-61343-cov-12.391082_pt1 | contig 61343 bp, 58 predicted proteins | sample MGYA00345649_ERZ802822 | MGnify/ENA primary metagenome ERZ802822 (study PRJEB30503, sample SAMEA104212359) | marine metagenome | biome: Westerlies Biome; feature: [SRF] surface water layer (ENVO:00010504) within the epipelagic zone...; material: water... | reverse complement strand
GCATTGTTGACGTTTCTCCTAAATATGAAACTTTTTTTGTTTTTGGGTTTGTATACTTACGAGGTCTTATAAGTTTTTTAGAGAAAGTTCCAAAGCCTCTTATTTCAACTCTATCATCCAATCCAACAGCCTCAACAATTGATTCTAAAATTAAGTTTATCGCTTTAGAGATTTCTTGCTTATTAAGTTTTGGAAATTCTTTTTTAAGAGATGCTTCTATATCTGATCGGGTAAAAGTTTCTTTATTTTTATTATTCACTCAACTTTAACGAAATTCTTTCTCTTTCAGCATCTACCGCAAAAACAATACAATTTAGTTTTTGATCTTTTTTATAATCATCTAGTGATTTTGTGGGATCATCATCTGCAGAAATATCAGATAAATGGATAAGGCCATCAATATCACCATCTAGTCCAACAAAAATACCAAAATCGGTAATTGACTTGATGTTTCCAGTAACTTTATCTCCAATTCCATACTTATTAGAAAATTCTGTCCAAGGATTAGACTTAGTTTGTTTTAACCCTAAAGAAATTCTTCTTTTGTCATGATCAATTTCTAAAATCATGACTTTAATTTTTTCTTCCATTGCAACAACTTTTGATGGATGAATATTTTTACTAGTCCAATCCAACTCAGATAAGTGAATTAGGCCTTCGATGCCTTCTTCTAGTTGAGCAAAACATCCATAATCAGTGATATTTGAAACTTCAGCTTCGTATATGCCGCCAACAGAATAACTAGAATCAACATTTTCCCAAGGATCATTGTGAATTTGTTTTAGACCAAGTGACACTCTTAGCTTTTCTTTATCAAAACTTAATATTTTTACGTCTATCTCATCACCAAGACTTAAAAATTCAGCAGGATTAGTTACCCTTGACCATGAAATATCAGTTATGTGTAGTAAGCCATCTAGGCCGCCTAAATCTACAAAAGCACCATAGTCAGTTATGTTTTTAACAACACCTTTAACTATTTGGCCTTCTTCAAGGTTTTTTAACAATTCAACCTTAACCGCAGAATTATTTTTCTCTAGAACAGCTTTTCTAGATAGAACTACATTATTTCTTTTGTAATCTAATTTAATTACTTTGAATTCCTGAACAGTGTTTTCAATATCTGGAGCCTCTTTTACCGGTCTTACATCTACCAAGGATCCTGGAAGAAACGCTTTAACAACCTCTACTTCGACTGCAAAACCTCCCTTAACTCTGTTATGGATTTTACCAGTAACAAACTCTCCTGTTTCTAGAGCGTCTTCCAACATTTTCCATGTTGTTATCTTTCTTGCTTTTTCACGTGAGATTCTGGTTTCACCATAACCGTCTTCAACGGCTTCAAGTGCAACCTCAACTTCATCGCCTACGGCAATGCTTACTTCTCCTTCATTATTTCTGAATTCATCAAGAGAGACTACTCCTTCTGATTTTAAACCTACGTGGACTGTTACCCAGTCATTATCAACATCTAATACAACTCCTGAAACTATTGAGCCAGGTTGCATATCTAGGGTGCTTAAACTTTCATCTAGTAAAGCGGCAAATGATTCTGTCATTTATTTAATTTCCTTTTTGTGAGTTTTTTAGTAAAACTCAGTACTTCATCAAGCGACATATCAGAAGAGTCAATAACTACTGAATCTTCTGCAGGGATTAATGGAGATAAGACTCTGGTCTGATCTTTTAAATCTCTCTGCTTTATGTCATCAATCAGAGCGAGCATATTAACTTCTTGTCCTCGATTCTGCAACTCTAAATATCTTCTTTTTGCTCTTACTTCAGGGGAAGCGATTAAAAAAATTTTTAATTTAGCATTTGGGAAAACAACTGTTCCCATATCTCTTCCATCTGCAACTAATCCTTTAGTAGAATAAAATCCTCTCTGTAATTCAAGGAGATTACTCCTTGTTTCTTTTAAAGAGCTTATTTTTGATGCAGCCTTAGCAGTTTTTTCTGATCTTAAATTACCAGTAATATCTTCTTTACCATCTTGAATGGTTAGGCCATTTAGATCAGTTTTAAAAAATATATCTTTCTTAATATGTGAGACTATTTTTGAATGTTCAAGACCGCAATCATAAAGATATGCATAGACTCTATACAAAAGACCACTGTCTAAAATATCAAAATTAAGGTGTGCAGCAATATTTCTTGCCAAGCTTCCTTTGCCTGAGGCAGAAGGCCCATCAATAGTAATAATGTTATCTTTCATGGACATCTATACCAAGAGTTTTCATAACATCTATAAAGTAGGGGAAAGAGGTAAAAATATTTTTGCAATCTTTTACAAAGATTCCATTTGTTGATCTTAAGCTAGCAATTAAAAAACTCATGGCAATACGATGATCTCCATGAGAATCAATTTCAGGCGACACTTCAATATCTTTGGATGAACCAGCTATTTTAATTCCGTCTTTAAATAATTCATGATTTACATTGATTTTAGCAAGCCCATCTGAGATTGCTTGAAGCCTATCAGACTCTTTGACTCGCAATTCTTCTGCATCTGATATTGATGTCTCTCCATCTGCAAAAGCAGCAGCAATACTTAGAATTGGAATCTCATCTATTATGTTTGGGATAACATCTCCGCTTATGCTTATACCTCTTAAAGAAGAAGATCTAACATATATGTCGCCGACTTCTTCATTCGATGTAAGCTTCTGGTTTTTGATTTCTATAAGTCCTCCCATAGATATAAGAACATCAACTAATCCACATCTTGTAGGGTTTAAACCAACATTTTTAATAACGATATTGGATTCTTTAGCAATTAAACCAGCGACAATTAAAAATGCAGCAGATGAAAAATCTCCAACAACCTCATATGACTTTGAGGCTATTAAGCCTGAAGGAGTATATGATATTTTATTTCCAGCTTTATAAGGGATGGATTCTATATTTCCTTGAAAGTAGCTGATCATTCTTTCTGTATGATTTCTTGTTGGATGCTTTTCAATAACAGTAACATTCTTGTTCGCAGCTAGTGCAGAGAGAATAATTCCAGATTTAACTTGTGCGCTAGCAATTGGCATCTCATAAGTATAATTATCTAGTATTTTCCCTGGAGATATTTTTACGGGAGGTTTGCCTTCGTTGCATGCTATTGAGGCTCCCATCTCATTTAAAGGATTTGCTATTCGAAGCATTGGTCTTTTGGTTAATGACTCATCTCCGACTAAGGTTGCTTCAATATTTAAACTAGAGATTAAGCCCATCATTAATCTCATTCCAGTACCTGAATTTCCTAAATCTACTTCAGTTTCAGGTTTTTTAAATGAAGTATTTCTTTTTTCAATAATGACGGAAGTTCCATTAATTGTTATTGATGAGCCTATAGCATTTAATGCATTAGCTGTAGATATGGGGTCCTCTCCATTTAAAAATCCTTCAATAGCAATATCTTCATTGAGAATAGATCCTAAGATAACTGCTCTTTGTGAAATGGACTTATCACCAGGACAAATAACCTCGCCGGAGATAGATGCGCTAGGTTTAGCAAATAGATTCAAAATGTATCTTCTTTATATTTTTTTATCTCTTCTAGTTCATTTTTAAGCATTTCTGAATGAGAGAATGTTGATGGTATTTCTTTAATTTTTGTAATTAACTCAAGTAAATTATTGATAGAAAGTTGGAAGCTTGCTAACGACCTAATTATGTTTTTTTCATTGAGCTCAAAGATATCTTTCCACATTTCTGGATTTGATCCGCTTAACCTGATGAACTCTTTTAAGCCTCCTCCAGCATTATCACCTGGCTCTGTTGAAGAGAGTCTAATTGAATCGATCAATGCATAGGAAATTAAATGGGGCAAATGACTTGTCATTGCAAATAATAAGTCATGCTCTTTCACTGTCATTTCTGAAACTCTCATAGATAATGCATGTTGCCAAAAATTTTTAACTCTATTGATATGAATTTCATTAACATCATAAGGGTTACAAATGATGGTCTTTTTATTTGTAAATAAATCTTCATCTAAGCCAGATATCCCTGATTTGTCTGACCCAGCTATTGGATGAGATAAGACTAGATTATTTGGTGAATCAAAATTTAAATGATTCTTTACACTAGAAGTTTCTGTAATAGATATATCTGTATTCCAAAGATTTTTTAATGATGAAATAACTGACTGGGTAGCTCGTGGAGATACAGCAACAATAATTAGATCAATTTTGCCAATTAATTCTTTATTATTAATTTCGTCAATCGACTCAATAGCTTTATCTATAATTTTGTTATCTAAAGCCTGGGTTAAACTTGTTTGATCTAAATCATATCCATGAACAACAAGGCCTTTATTTTTAGCAGCTTTTGCAAGAGAAGAGCCTATCAACCCCAAACCTATAATTAATATTTCTTGAGCAGGATTGGTCATGATATGACCTCCTTTAATTTTTCTAAGAAATATTCATTCTCATCTTTGGTGCCAACAGTGACTCTAATATATTCAGGCATATCATATAAGGCTATGGGTCTTACAATCACTCCCTGTTTCATTAAGCTAGTAAATAAATCTTTTGCATCAAAATGGCCTTTGAAAGATATAAAATTTCCTTGGGACGGTATGCACTCCATACCCATATCAGTAAGTTGTTGGTGTAGAAAATCTCTTTGATGTGAATTTAGTTCTACACTCTTTTTTATATGCTCTTCATCTAAAATAGCTTCGCAAGCTGCCTCTTGAGCAAGTGAATTTGAATTAAAAGGTTGTCTAATTTTATTTAAAACTGCGATGAGATCTGGTTGTGCAAGACCATATCCAATCCTAAGACTTGCTAAGCCTTGAATTTTTGAAAAAGTTTTTGTAATAAGAAGATTTGAATACTTGCTCATTAATTCATTTGCATTTACATAATCCTCTGCATCGACATATTCGAAATATGCTAAATCAAGAATAACTAGAACAGATGATGGAATTTTGTTCATCATTGATTCAAATTCTTCATGAGAATTATATGTTCCTGTTGGATTATTTGGGTTAGCCACAAAACAAATTCGCGTGGTTTCATCAATAAATTCAGGGAAATCATCTAATGCATGTTTCCAATTTTTGGCAGGTACTTCAATAATTTTGGAGCCACACGATTGCGTTACGATCTTATAAACAGCAAATGCATGTTTAGACATAACTGCACTAGTATCTTTGTTAAGAAAGGCTCTTGCAGCAAGCTCTAAAACTTCATTGGACCCGTTTCCAACAATAATATTCTTTTCGGTCAATACTTCATGACTTGCAATAAGTGATTTTAGTTTTTTAGAGTCTCCATCGGGATATAAATGCAAATTATTTGCTTGTGACAGGATATCTGCTGCTTTTGGTGATGGTCCAAGAGGGTTTTCATTGCTTGCAAGCTTAACAACTTTATCAGGCTTGTATTCGGCCACAACCTCATCTATAGATCTACCAGGCTCGTAAGGATGAAGCTCAGCAATACCTTTATTAATATTATCTAATAAATTACTCATACATGCTGAGGATAAGAACCAAGTATTCTTACAAGCGAACCTGCGCTTTTAGCTTCTTTTATAGCAAGCTTTAATTTTGAATCTTCTTTATGGCCTTCACAATCTATGAAAAAATCGTGAGAGTTAATATTGCCTCTTGAGGGGCGTGTTTCAATCTTACTGAGATTAATCTTCCTTTTTTCAAAAGGTCTTAAGATATTAATAAGTGCTCCTGGTTGATTTGCTGTCTGAATTAGAAAAGATGTTTTATCTTTACCAGTTGATCCAAGCTCATTCTGTCCTATAACAAGAAATCTTGTTTTGTTATCTGAATAATCTTGAATATCCTTTTTTTGTAATTTCAATTTATATTTTTCAATAGCTAGTGAATTAACAATACATAAAATATTTTTATTTTCTTTTGCGTACTTGGCAGCTACCGCAGAACTTGGCATTTCTAATCTTTTAATTGAACCAATATTCTTTTCTATCCATTTATTACATTGTCCAAGAGCTTGAGGATGAGATGCAATAGCAAAAGCTTCCTTCATATCAAACTTGTTACCAGAGGCTAATTGATGATTAATATCTAGATATATTTCACCAATGATTGAAAGACTCTCATTGTCAGCAAGGCAATTTAAAGTTGTATTAATGACCCCTTCTGATGAATTTTCAACGGGAACAACCCCGATATCAGATTCCCCTTTAAGAACTTGATGAAAAACATCATCAATTGTGGGTGATGGTATTCTTGCAACTAATGAGCCAAAGTGTCCATGGACTGCAGCTTCAGAATGTGTTCCTTCTGGACCGAGATACGATATTTTTAAGGCCTCTTCTAAAGAAAGACAACCTGAAATAAGTTCTTTATAAATTGTCTTTATCTTCTCATTCGAAAGAGCTCCATTTTCATTAGCCTTAAGAATGTTTCTTAATATTGTTGCTTCTCTATCAGGCTTGTAAAATGATGAGTTGGGACTTGTCTTGGATTTAATTTTGCCAATACTTACAGCCAAAGCAGCTCTCTTTTGTATTAATTTTAAAAGATCTTTATCAATTTTATCGATTTTGGACCTTAAAGATTTTAGATTTTCTTTAGTCATCTTGTATTAACCATATTTTGCTTCGAAGATTTTCATAAAATCTACAAGCGCATTAACTCCTTCTAAAGGCATTGCATTATATATACTAGCCCTCATTCCGCCAACTGATCGATGGCCTTTTAAATTTAGTAACCCAATTTTTTCAGACTCCTCTAAGAAAAGAGCATCAAGGTTATTATCTGCAAGAATAAATGGTACATTCATTATTGATCTGTTTTCGATGTTCACCGGATTTGAATAAAAACTTGAATCATCTATATAGTTGTAGAGTGTTGACGCCTTCTTATGATTTTGTTCTTTAAAAAATTCAAGACCCCCAGAATTTTTTATCCATTTGAAAACTTTTCCTGCCATATACCAAGAAAAAGTTGGAGGAGTATTTAACATAGAATCTGATTCAGCATGTTTAGAATATCTTAATATATTAGGAAGATTTTGATTTTCTCTGCTCATAAGATCCTTACTTATTATTACCATCGTTAGACCAGCTGGACCAATATTTTTTTGAGCTCCTGCATAAATTAATGAAAATTTAGATACATCGATGGGCTCACTGAGAATAACTGATGACATATCTGCTATTAATGGGATATTAACCTCTGGAGCATTGTGAATTGCAACACCCTGGATAGTTTCATTTGGGCAATAATGAACGTATGAAGCGTCACTAGAAATATTCCATGAATCCTCATGGGGAGCATAGGTAAAACTTTTGTCTTCAGATGAAGCAATTGTTTGAACTTGGGTCAGCATAGATGCTTCTGAAATAGCTTTCTTTGACCATGAGCCAGATAAAACATAATCTGCTTGAGAATTAGATGGCGAGAAGTTGAGTGGAACCATTGAAAATTGATGAGTTGCGCCTCCTTGGAGAAACAATACATCATGTGAATCAGGAACTTCTAAGATATCAATAAAGTCTTGTTTTGCATCTGTAGCTACACCGTCATAAATTTTAGACCTATGACTCATTTCCATAATGGACATACCGGAATCACCCCATTCTAGTAATTCATCTTTTACTTCAGATAATACCTCTTCTGATATTACAGCAGGTCCTGCGCAGAAATTCCATTTGCGCATTATTCTTCCTCTTGATCTTCTTCGTTGGGAATGGTCACACACTCAATGAGTTTTTCACCATCTTTTGGAGTAATGATTTTAACACCTTGAGTATTTCGACTTAGAGTTGGCACTTGAGAAACAGTTGTTCTAATCATTGTTCCTTTATCACTAATCAACATAATGCCATCTTCATCTTCCACCAAAGCAGCCGAAACCATTGAACCATTTCTTTCACTGGTTTTCATAGAAATAACACCCTGACCTCCTCTATTATGAGAAGGAAAATCTTCTAGAGCTGTTTTTTTACCGTAACCATTTTCTGATACACATAAAATAGTTTTGTCAGGATCACCAACCATTAAAGAAATAAGCTTTTCATCTTTCTTAAGTCTAAGACCTCTAACACCCCTAGCAGTTCTTCCCATTGGCCTGACATGTGATTCATTAAATCTAATTAATTTTCCAGCAGAAGAAGCTAAAAGGATTTCGTCATTACCTGATGTTATAGCAGTTCCTACTAACTTATCATCATCAAGATTGATAGCCTTAATTCCAGATTTATATTTTTTTGAAAAAAGGCTCAAGTTAGTTTTCTTTGTCGTCCCATTTCGTGTTGCCATAAATATGAATTGCTTATCAGAGAATTCGCCTACAGGGAGAATCTCACTTACAGATTCATCATCATCTAAATTAAGCATATTTACCAAAGGTCTTCCCTTAGATGTTCTGGAGGCAACCGGAATTTCATACACTTTTAACCAAAAGACTTTACCTTTCGTAGTAAAACATAAAATTTGCATATGACTACTTAGTACATAAAGGTTTTGAATAAGATCTTCTTCTTTAACAGCAGCAGCAGCCTTACCCTGCCCGCCTCTTCTTTGCTCTCTATACTCATCAAGCGGTTGAGTTTTAGCATAACCACTTCTTGATACAGTGAGAACTCTCATTTCCTCAGGAATAAGATCTTCATTGGTAATACCTCTTCTAGTATCATTTATGAGTGTTCTTCTTTCGTCACCAAAATTTGTTCTGACTTCTTCGAGTTCTTCTATCATTAAGTTTTTAAGAGTTTCTTTATCATCTAAGATTTTTTGTAAATCAATTATCTTTGATACTATTTCTGAAAACTCGCTACTTAAGTTATCTTGTTCTAAGCCTGTTAATCTTCCTAACCTTAATTCTAAAATTGCTTTTGCTTGATCGGATGAGAGCTTATATTTTTTACCATTTATACCAAGGTCTTTGCTAAGACCTTTAGGCTTACATGCGTCATTACCAACTTTCTTCAAGATAGCTTCTACAGGACCAGCTTTCCATGCTTTTTTACATAAGGCTTCTGCAGCTAACTTTGGATCTTTTGATTTTTTAATGATGGTTATAACTTCATCGATATTTGCTATTGCAACCATCAAACCCTCAACTATATGACCCCTATCTTTTGCTTTCTTTAAATCGTATTTAGTTCTTTTTGTAATGATGTCTTTTCTATGCTTAACAAAAGCTTCAAGCATTTCTTTGAGATTGACTTCTTTTGGCTGTCCATCCACCAACACAGTAAAGTTAATTCCAAATGATTGCTCTAATTGAGTTTGGGCAAAAAGGTTGTTTTCCAAAACCTCCACTGAGTCTCCCTTTCGAACTTCTATGACAACCCTTAGGCCATCTTTATCAGATTCATCTCTAATTTCTGTGATGCCTTCTATTTTTTTATCTTTAACAAGTTCAGCAATCTTTTCAAGCATTCTTGCTTTATTAACCATGAAAGGAATCTCATTAATAATTAATGATTGTTTACCTGATTTTTCATCCTCTTCTATAGAAGTATTAGATCTAGTATGAATAATTCCTCTGCCAGTTTTATATGCCTCATATATACCAGCCCTTCCATCAATGGTTCCACCTGTAGGGAAGTCTGGTCCAGAAATATCTTTAATAAGATCATCTATTGATAGCTTTGGATTATTAATTAAGTTGATGCTTGCATTTAGGACTTCTGTGAGATTATGAGGAGGAATATTTGTTGCCATACCAACAGCAATTCCTGAGGAACCATTTACTAAAAGATTTGGAATCTTTGTCGGTAAAACATCCGGAATAAATTCACTTCCATCATAATTTGGAGAATAAGAGACTGTTTCTTTCTCAATATCCCCATACATTTGATCAGTAATTTTTGCCATTCTTACTTCTGTATATCTCATAGCAGCAGGTGGATCACCATCAATGGAACCAAAATTTCCTTGACCCTCAACAATTGGATATCTCATTGAAAAATCTTGTGCCATTCTTACCATCGCATCATAGACAGCACTGTCTCCATGAGGGTGATATTTACCGATAACATCACCGACAATTCTTGCAGATTTTTTATAAGGTTTATTATACGAATTTTTAAGATCATACATCGCATATAAAATTCTTCTATGTACTGGTTTTAGGCCATCTCTAATATCTGGCAGTGCTCTTCCATGAATAACACTTAATGCATAGCTTAGGTAGGATTGTTTGAGTTCATCCTCGATATTTACTGATATTATTTCTTTTGCGAAGTCACTCATATGCTATGGTTTTTTGAAGTAAAAATAAGTCCTTAATTTAAGGATTATTTTAGCATATTTTGACTAGATATTAGTCTTTAAATTCAGAAACTAAACCACCAATTGATTCCTTTGCATCACCAAACAACATTCTAGTATTCTGTTTAAAAAACAAAGGATTTTGAACACCCGCAAATCCTGCAGACATTGATCTTTTAAGAACAAATACAGTTTTTGCATTGTGAACTTCAATAATTGGCATTCCATAAATTGGGCTTCCAGGTTCCTCTGTTGCTGATGGATTTACTACGTCATTTGCCCCAATTACAACAGCAACATCTACCGAATCCATGATGGGATTGATATCATCTGGTTCAGCTAGAACATCGTATGGAACATTAGCTTCAGCCAGAAGCACATTCATATGACCTGGCATTCTTCCAGCCACAGGATGAATACCATATTTAACCTCAGTTCCATTTTCTTCGAGTAACTCACCGAGTTCTCTAACGACATGCTGAGCTTGAGCAACTGCCATGCCATATCCAGGAATAATTAAAACAGAACTTGCGCTTTCTAAAATTAAATATGCATCAGAAACGCTAATAGGACTTACCTCACCCTGATCTTCAGATGAAGAGCTTTTGGAAGAAGAGCTTGCATATCCTACAAATAAAATATTGCTTATAGATCTATTCATGGCTTTGGCCATAATTACAGTCAAAATAAGACCGCTTGCCCCAACAAGAGATCCTGCAACAATAAGAACATTATTTAGTAATAATAATCCAGCAAAAGCTGCAGCAATGCCTGAGAAGGAGTTTAATAAAGAAATAACAACAGGCATATCTCCTCCACCAATAGGAAGAACAAAACCGATTCCACCCAAGAGTGTTAAGACTAATAGGATAGTAAAGAAATCGAAGGTCGGAACTATAGCTGGGGTTACAAAGACTGAATACAATAAAAATGCTAATGAAATATAAAAAATAGTTGTGAAAAATTTTGTAATGATAGATGTTTTCGCTATCTTAATTTTTTCAGCTAGTTTTGCATAGGCAACTAAACTTCCCGTAAATGTTACTCCGCCAATATACAAAGTGGTCATTACTAAAATATGTTGAAATAAATTATCAGGAATAGAATTAAACTCAGACCATGCAATTAAAAAAGTAGCTAAGCCACCAAACCCATTAAACAAAGCAACCATTTCTGGTATTGAAGTCATTTTTACTTTTAATGCTATTGTTGAGCCAATAATAGCTCCTAAGGCTATACCGCTTATTAATACCACTGGGTTAACAACATCCACTACTGTGACTGAAACAGCAATAAACATTGCCAAAGCTGATAGGAAGTTACCTTTCACTGCGGTATCTTCTTTCCCAAGCATCTTTATGCCAGAAATAAATAAAATAGATGCAACTATGTAGATAATATTTTGGATTGCGGTTATGTCGTTAAAAATACCCATACTTATTTCTTCTTAAACATTTTTAACATTCTATTAGTTACTAAATAGCCACCAAATACGTTTATTGAAGCAAAAAGAACCGCAAGAAAAGCAATGGCTCCTTGAAGGTTGGTGTCTGTTGATAAAACTAATGCTCCAACTAAAGCAATACCAGATATAGCATTAGCTCCTGACATTAAAGGTGTATGAAGAGTGCTCGGTACTTTTGAAATTAATTCTAGACCTAAATAAATAGATAATATAAGTACAAACCCTAATAACATGTATATCTCCATATTATTGAAACCTCTCGTTAACTATCTTTCCATTAAAGACAAGAACACTGCTTTTTATAATTTCATCTTCAAAATCAAAATTAATATTATTTTCTTCTTTATTATAAAAATCAGTAATCCAGTGATTGTAGTTATTTGATAAGGCTAAAGATGCATGGTTTGAGACAGATGAAGCAAGATTAGATATACCAATAATTTTGACTCCATTATTAATAATAACTTCATCAGCTACTGACCCCTCAACATTTCCACCTGATTCTACAGCCATATCAAAAATAACACTGCCAGGCTTCATTTTCTCAATTGTATTACTGTCTATTAGTTGCGGAGCTGGTCTTCCAAATAATTGAGCAGTAGTAATTACAATATCTGATCTAGCACACACATCCGATTGAAGGTCTTTTTGTTTTTGAACTTGTTCTGGAGTTAGTTCTTTTGCATAACCCTGATCAGTTTGACCGGTTTCTCCTAGATCAATCTTTACAAATTTTGCTCCTAGAGAGTTTACCTGTTCTTCTACGACGTCTCTTGTATCAAATGCGTCCACTCTTGCACCAAGTCTTTTGGCTGTAGCAATTGCTTGAAGGCCTGCAACTCCAACACCAATGACAAATACTCTTGCAGGCTTAAGTGTGCCAGCAGCAGTCATCATCATTGGTAGTGCTGTTGAAAGATGTTTTGCTGATTCGATAACAGCTGCATATCCAGCTAAATTGGCTTGCGAACTTAGAACATCCATTTTTTGAGCTCTTGTAATTCTTGGAATAAATTCCATGCTTATTAAGTTAATATTTTTTTCTGCGCAAGTATTTATTAATTCTTGATTACTGAAAGGGTTTACCATACCGATCAAAGAGGATCCTGACTTAATTAAAGATATTTCTTCAAATCCTAAAGCTTGATTGGTTATTATAAGATCAGATTTTGAAATACATTCGGATCGCGGTGCTGCTTTTAATCCAGCTTTCTTAAATTCATTATCAGATGTATTTATTCCATCACCAATTCCTTCCTCAAAAAAAATTTCTGCTCCAGTATTAATTAATGCTGAAAGTGTATCTGAGTGGATAGGAGATCTTTGATCTTTTGGGTCATTAGATTTTAATGCTGAAATGATCACTTTTAATAAATGTATGTATTTGTAGTGAAGTAAAGCTCAATAGAAATAAAAAGTCAATTTAATTGCTAACAGTATGTGTTTATTGATTTTTTTATTAAGTATATGTGTAGTTATACTACATAAAATTAGTTTAATAGCCTATGTTTAAATCCATCCATAAGATGTAAAATTGCTCAATGAATATTGATCAACAAGAGGTTCAAAAATTTTCAGAACTTGCAGAAAAATGGTGGGATAAATCTGGAGACTTTAAACCTCTGCATATTATTAATCCTTTGAGAGCTGGCTATATTGCAAGCAAAGTTGATCTTGTTGGAAAGAAAGTATTAGATGTTGGATGTGGAGGAGGCATTCTTGCTGAAGCTTTGAGTGATGCGGGTGCAATTGTTACTGGAATTGATGCAGCAGGCCCAGGGATAGAAATAGCTAAACTTCATGCGCAAGAAAATAATAAATCTATAAATTATAAAGAATCCACAGCCGAAGACTTACTAAAAAACTCTGAAGAAAAATTTGATATCGTTACTTGTTTAGAAGTTTTAGAGCATGTTCCTGACCCTAAATTATTGGTTCAGACATGCATTAATCTTTTAAATCCAGATGGCGATTTGTTTTTATCAACTATAAATAAAAATCCTAGGTCGTGGATTACAGCAATTGTTGGAGCCGAATATATATTTAATATATTGCCAAAAGGCACTCATGAATTTGATAAGTTTATTAAGCCGTCTTCTCTTGGATCATTTGTAAGAAGTGGTTCTGCTCAACTAATAGAGTCTAAAGGTATGTTTTACAATCCAATTACACATAAGGCTCATCTTAATAATGATTTAGGTGTTAATTATTTAATGTATGCTAAAAAATCTTAATACAAAATTAGTATTATTTGATTTAGATGGAACTCTTGTTGATACTGCTCCAGATTTTGTAACCTCACTTAATAATATCCTTAAAAAACATGGAAGAGACGTTTTGGATTTTGATCATGTGAGGTCTTTTGTCTCGGAGGGCTCAGCAAAATTTACAGAAATTGGGTTTAAAATTAATCAAAATGATCCTAATTTTCAAATATATAGAAATGAATTTTTAAAAGAATATAAAAAGAATTTAATCAATGAGTCCAAAATATTTGATGGTATAGATTCAGTCATAAAATATATTAAAGATTCCAACATTAGTTTTGGAATTGTCACTAATAAGCCATACGATTATGCATTACCAGTTGTTAATTATTTTGAAGAATTTTCAGATTCGAAAGTATTAATATGCCCCGATCATCTGAAAGAATCCAAGCCTAGTCCTGAAGGAATTCTTTTAGCTTGTAAAAGAATTGGAATTAGCCCAAGCCATACAGTTTATGTTGGCGATCATCCTAATGATTTAATAGCCGGCAAAAGAGCTGGTACTAAAACTATTGGTTGTTTATATGGCTACAGCTTATCTAAAGACCAAAATTATGGTGACTCAATTATTGTAGATAATGCCTCTCATATAGTCGATGCAATCAGAAGCCTATGAAGATTGAAAATATTTTTGAAAAAAACTTTTTAGCTAAAAAAAATATATTAGTTACTGGGGCTTCAAAAGGCATAGGTAGAGAAGTTGCTATGGCTTTGAGTGCTTATGGTGCAAATGTAATTTTGTTAGCTAGAAATGAGGACTCTTTAAATAATGTGTATGACAAAATAGTAAAAACTTATAAAACGTCTCCAATGATTATTAAATGTGATCTAAATGAAATAGATGAGAATAAGGCACAAGAAATAGCTAATGTTTTATCTGAAAATATCTCATGTTTAGATGGTCTTATACATAATGCAGCTGTATTAGGAAAAATGTCTTCAATAATTGATTATGACCTAAATACTTGGAATAAAGTTATGCAAACAAATCTTACAAGCTCCTACTTATTAACTAAATTTCTATACCCCATGATGGAACCTTCAATAAATCCAAGAGTCATATTTACATCATCTGGTGTGGTAAAAAAAGGTAGGGCTTTTTGGGGTGCATATGCTATATCTAAGGCTGCAATAAAATCTATGTCTGAAATTTTGCAAGATGAGTTAGAGCCTATTTCAAATGTTAAGGTTTTTAATTTTGATCCGGGTGCAACTAGAACTTCTATGAGAGCATTCGCTTATCCTGCAGAAGATCCAAGCTCCTTAAAAGATGCATCATCTTTGGCTAACTATTATTTATGGATGCTATCTGATTCTAGTAATAATAGTGACAATAGATATATTGAGTTTAATCAAACTTAGAGCTTAAACTCTGCCATAGATATAAACATAAATATGTTTTATATGGCGAATAATCTTCTCCCATATATTCACTGTCATTAAAGAAATATGAAGCTCTTTTTTTTATTGCCAAATCTCCATTTAAATAGGTGTCAGAGTCACCTAAATAAAACATTTTAATAATACCCAATGTCCATGGGCCTATCCCTTTTATTTTTAAAAAAAACTCAGATAACTCATTATCTTGCATTGCTTGTAATGTCTTTTTAGAAACAGATTGAAGATCTTTATTATTAATAACACCATGAATATATTTTGCTTTTGGTTTAGATAAACCGCATTTAGCAAGTTCTTCTGGTGAAATAATACTATTTTTTTCTTTCAAGAAAATCTCAACTTTTTCCCAAATAGATCGAGCTGCACCTACTGATACTTGCTGTCCTATTATTGTTTTAACAATAAAAAATTGAAGGTCATTTTGTTTATCCATTCTTGATTCAATAGAAATGATGTTGGACTGGCACAAATAGTCATTAAACTTTGTATGTTTATTATGTTTTGAAATTTTTAAAAGGAATTTATGAGCTTTAATTGATTTGGGATCATTTGCCATAATTTTTTAATTCGCTTATTTCCTTTTCAGTTAATTCTATCGTTTTACCTTTTTTAAGAGTTGAGGGTAAAAAGATTGGGCCAAATCTTGTTCTTTTCAATCTACTCACTTCAAGATCTAAAGATTGAAATATCTTTCTAACTTCTCTATTTTTGCCGCTAACCAAACATACAGAAAACCATTGATTGCTTCCAACTTTTTCTCCCTCTACTACATCAGTAAATTGATGTTTCTGACCGTCAATAATTATTCCATCCAACATTTTATTTTTTTTCTCAATAGAAAAATCTCCTCTGGCTCTTACCAAATACTCTCTATCGATGGTGTTAGATGGATGCATACAATGATTTGCAAAATTTCCATTATTTGTAAATAGCATCAGCCCTGATGTATTAATGTCGAGCCTACCAATTGAAATCCAATTTCTTTGATTGGCAGAATTAGGTAAGTAGTCATAAACAATTGGAATTTTTTTTTCTCTAGCAGTGGAAGATAAAACTCCTTCTGGTTTATTAAGAGCAATGAGCTTAATATCAACTTCCTTCAATTCAATGACTTTATTATCAAACTCAACCAAATCTTCATTGGAGACTTTTGTACCCAGTTTTGCTATTTTTCCATTAACTAAAACCTTGCCATCTTTGATAAGATTTTCGCAACCTCTTCTTGATCCAATACCGGCTTGGGCTAGATACTTTTGAAGCCTTTCTGACATTAAAAAATTAAATAGCTTGTGATATAGCTTGATCTTCTATACCAATCTCATTAGCTTCAATAGGATCCGGAAGGTCTGGAAGATCTGATATATTTTTCATGTCTAAATCGTCTAAAAATTCTTTTGTTGTTGAGTAAAGTGCTGGCCTTCCTGGAGCATCTTTAAAACCAGATACTTTTATCCAATTTCTTTCCAGCAAAGATCTGATACTTTGAGTACTAACACTAACCCCTCTTATATCTTCAATATCCCCTCTTGTAACTGGCTGTTTGTAGGCAATAATTGATATAGTCTCCATGAGGGCCTTTGAGATTCTAGGAGTTCTCTCATTCCATAAATGAGTAAGAGTGGGACTGAATTCTTGTTTTATTTGAAGCCTATAACCTGATGCAATTTCAGAAATCTCAAGAGATGATTCTTTATACCTACTTTCAAGCTCATTCAAACATTTTTTGATATCAGATAACTCAGCAACTAGCCCATCTAATTCTAAAAAACTTCTTATTTCAGATATTCTTAATGGTCGGCCTGCACCAAATAACAAAGCTTCCACAGCATTAATTAATTTAATATTCAACTTGTCGCTCCAATTTTAGATTTAAGAAATATTTCATCAGTCTTATTTTGAATAAGTTCCACATGGCCATCTTTTGCAAGCTCTAAAGAGGCTAAAAACGTAACAACAACTCCGTGCCTGCCTTCTGATTTTCTTAATGTTTTAGAAAAACTAATAATATTTCTTCTAGACAATATCCCAAGAATTATTTGTATTCGCTCTTGTGTTGAAAGTTCTTCAAAATCAATTTGATGATTAATTTTTAAATCAGGTCTACTTCTAATTTCTTGATATATAGCAACAAGTTCTTCTTTTGTAATTTGAAAATCTTTTTTTTCAATGTTTATTTCCGGCAATTTTGCTGATGCAGTAAAAAAATCTCTATCTACTCTTGGCAGAACAGCAATTTTTTCCGATACGCTTTTGTATCTTTGGTATTCCTGAAGTCTCTTAATCAAAGCAGATTTTGGATCTTCTTCTTCATCCTCATGAACTTCTTGTGGCAACATCATTCTTGATTTAATTTCTGCTAATGTTGCCGCCATAACTAAATATTCAGCAGCTAATTCAAATTGCAATACATCCATGAAGTTAATATATTCAATGTACTGATCGGTAATATTTGAAACATCTAAATCTAGAATATTAATATTTTCTTTTTTAATTAAGTACAAAAGCAGATCCATCGGGCCTGAAAAAGTTTCCAAGCAAAGTTCTAGTGCATTTGGAGGAATAAATAAATCATCAGGAATTACTTCGTAGGGTTGTCCCATGACAGTCGGAAACTCTAATTGTGTTTGAGTAGTATTTTGCATGATAGACACTACATAGTGTAAGGTTTAGTGCCCATTAATACAACATATTGTGTATTCATAGTTTTATTTAATTTTACAATTGAATTTTAAAAAAAATATAGATATCAATATATTTACCAAACCTCTACTAATTTTATTTCATTCATTTAATATTAGAGCTCAAGTAAGAAATATCGAATCAAAAATGAATTACTCAACTGACAATACAAGAATTATTGATAGGCAAAAAGTTCCAGCTCCATATGAGCTTGTTAATAAACATCCTATTAATGATGACATTTCAAAGCTTGTGTATGGAACAAGACAGGAAATAAGTCAAATTCTTCATGACAAAGATGATCGAGTTCTAGTTGTGGTAGGTCCATGTTCGATTCATGATCCTGAAAGCGCTATCGAGTATGGAAAAAAACTTATAGAACAAAATATACATTTCAAGAAAAACCTTCTTATTGTCATGAGGGTGTATTTTGAAAAACCAAGAACTACAGTTGGCTGGAAAGGATTAATAAATGATCCTGATTTAAATGAAAGCTACCAAATTGGTAAGGGTGTTGAAATGGCAAGAAAATTATTAATAGATCTTGCTAAATTAAACCTTCCTGCAGGTACAGAATTTTTAGACCCTATTTCTCCTCAATACATTACAGATATTATTTCATGGGGAGCTATTGGTGCAAGAACTGCAGAAAGTCAGATTCATAGAGAATTAGCTTCTGGATTGTCATGCCCAATTGGAATTAAAAATGCAACTAATGGCGGCCTAAAAGTAGCTATTGATGGTATTCAAGCAGCAAATCATTCTCATGTATTCCTTGGGGCTACAAAAGAAGCTGATATTGCAATGCTTAAAACTGCTGGGAATAATGATACTCATATAATTCTTAGGGGCGGGAAAGAACCAAATTATGATAAAGATTCAATAAATGAAACATTAATTGCGCTTAGAGAGGCTGAAGTTAATGAATCTATTATGATTGATGCAAGTCATGGCAATAGCCAAAAACAATTTAAGAGACAATTACCTGTTATCGAAGAAATATCTGAACAAATAATCAGCGGCAACAATAGCATTAAAGGTGTAATGATAGAAAGTCATTTGGTTGAAGGTAATCAGAAGATCTCAGACAGTCTTACATATGGTCAAAGTATTACCGATGCTTGTATAGGCTGGGAAGATACGGTTTCATGCCTTAAAAATCTTAGTGATGCAGTTGAAAAAAGGAGAGGCTCTTAGTCGATTGAAAGATTACGATAAGATCTCATTTTCAAGAGAAGTTGCTGAAACACTTGGGCTAGAGTCTGCGATCATACTTGAGTACTGCAAATCAAAAAAAATAAATTTTTCTAATCATATTAAAGATCTTATAGATCTAGTAAAGAAAGATTTACCTTTTATAGATCATAAAATTGCTGAAATAAGTATCAATAAATTAGTTAACTATAAACTTATTCCTAAAGCAGATAATAATAACAAAGCTGCGAATTATAAGATTCAATCTCCACGAATAAATAATGCTTATAAAACTAAAATTGATCCAGAATGGGTTCCATCAGAGGAAGCATTAGAAATATTAAAAATGAGTCAAGTTTCAGATGAATTTCATAAAAATAAACTTAGGGAATTCAGATTATATTGGCAAGAACGAGGCCAAGAAAGAAATAATTGGAATACATCATTTATTGATTACATTAGAAGAGAATGGGCTAAGGATCAAAGTTCTAATAAAGGACTTCCTTTTTCAATAAGTTCAGACTGGGTACCAAGTGAAGATGTGTATGATATTCTTGAATTGTCTGATATTAAGAAAGAATCAGCAATAAAATATTTAAGAGAGTTTATACTATATTGGAAGGAAAACGGTGCTGCTTTTTCCACATGGAATTCTAAATTTATTGAACATGTAAAAAGAAGGCATTTAGGAAATCAAAGTACAAATAATGAAGAAAATAAAAAACATATTGAACCAGGAAAATATAAAAAAGATTTCTCATCAAGAAAAGGTGACTCCTCTTGGGCATCAGAAATTAAATTCTAATAAAGAAGAATTTATTGAATGTATAGATAGTTTATTTTTAAAGCTTGAGCTTGCGTATCATTACCAGTTTTACAAGGTTTTTGGGACTGACGATAGGTTGAATGAAGGTAAAAAACTTTGGGCTACAAGTTTAAAATCTTTTTCAACTGAGACAATTTTGGAAGGCATAGAAAGTGTTGTTGGCTCACAATCATATTTACCAACTCTAACAGATCTTATAAAAGCTTGTTCAGAAATTAATAATCAAGATGGGTTTCCATCAGTTGAAGAGGCATACATCGAAGCAAGAAAATCTTTTTCACCTAGAGCTGAGTATCCTTGGAGCCACCCAATTGTCTATTTTGCTGGAAAAAAAATTGGTTGGAATTTTTTAGATGAAAAAGATAGTAAAGAATTATTTTTTTCTTTTAAAAAAATATTTAACAAATTAAAACTTGAAGCTTTCAATGGTAATGAATTTAAAATTGAGCAAACTGCGAATCAACCCTCGCTAACTCCCTTAAATAAAAAACTTTTTGAAAGTTTGCGAAAAAAGCACAACGTATAAGATAAAACTGAACTTCTTTGGAGGGGGTTTTGTCTAACCATAAGTGATAAAATGCATATATGACTAAAAATATAAGAATTTCTTTATACATACTTATTCCAATTTTATTGTGGATGATTTCTGGATTATTTGTAAAAGATACTAATAATAATGAAGCTCCGAAAAAAGACCTTTTCACTGTTGGAACAATTTTGACTGAAGCTGTTTCTTATCAGCCAACAATTAAACTAAAAGCGACATCAAGATCAGAGGCAAGAGTAGATGTAAGAGCAAAAACTTCAGGAGAGGTTGTAAAAATAGGATCGACTCAAGGAAAGTTTGTTGAGAAAGATTCGATATTATGCAGTTTAGGAGTAGTGGAGCTAAACAGAACTGAGGTTAAAGCTCCCTTTTCTGGGTTTATAGAACAGATTGTAAAGCCTGGTAACTTTTTAGAAAGAGGTCAGGTTTGTGCAACTATTATCCAGCTAAACCCTATAATTTTTGTTGCTGAAGTTCCTGAATTTAGTATTAATAAAGTTGAAACTGGACAAGATGTAGATATAAGACTTGTTACTGGTGAATTTATAAAAGGTAAGTTAACTTTCGTTTCTAAGAGCGCCTCCCCCTCTACTAGAACATTTAAAGTGGAATCGCAAATAGGAAATGAAGAGGGTGTGGTTCGCGATGGTATAACTGCTGAAATAACAATTAAAACAAAATTAGTTATGGCTCATAAAATTTCGCCATCAATATTAATCTTAAATGATAACGGTAAGCTTGGAATTAGGTCAGTAGAAGACAATTTGGTTAAATTTCATAACGTGACAATTCTTGAGGATTCTGAGTCAGGCCTTTGGATAACCGATATCCCAAAAAATCTTGAATTAATTGTTCAAGGCCAGGGTTTTGTTGAAGATAATCAAAAAGTCTTAACCAATAAACTATGACGCGTATTATAGATTTTGCTTTATCAAAAGCAAAAACAACCCTAATGATTGCCTTCATGATAATTATTGCGGGATCATATGCAAGACAAGAAATATCTATTGCTGCATCGCCTAACGTTCAGCTGCCATTTATAAGTGTGTCAGTATACTTAGATGGTGCTTCTCCAAGTGATACATCAAGATTAATTGCAAAACCTTTAGAAAATAAACTCATGACAGTTTCTGGAGTAAAAAGTATAAGTTCTAGAAGTACGTTAAGTTTTGCAAGAATCTTTCTTGAGTTTGAGGTTGGTTATGATATGGATCAAGCTCTTGTGGATATTAAGCAGTCTGTTGAAGAAACAAAATATGACTTGCCTAGAGAGGCAGAGGACCCACAAATATCTGAATATTCTGAGGCAAGCTTTCCTGTCATGAACATCAGCATTACTGGTAAAGGCTCTCTAAGGCAAAAAGTTTTCTATGCAAAAGAGCTAAAAGATAAGGTCGAAAGTTTAGAGGAAATCTTAAAAGCAAATCTCTCAGGAGCACCTGAGGAAGTTCTTGAAGGAGTTATTAATAAATCTCGAATGGAGTCTTATGAGGTAACGCTCAGTGATATTTATTATTCTGTTTCGAATAATAATCTTATTATTCCAGGAGGAACCCAAGATACGGGAAAAGGCAGCTTTAATATTAAGGTGCCTAGCATTATTGAATCAGCACAAGATGTTTACTCTATTCCAATAAAAGTTACGCAAGATGCAATTGTGACCTTGGGAGATATTGCGGACATTAAGAGAACATTTAAAGACTTCACATCATACGCACGAATCAACGGTCAAGATGCCGTAACTCTTGAGGTTCAATTAAGAGTTGGTGCTAATTCTATAGATGCTTCATATGCTATTAAAGATATTTTAGATGATTATAAAAAATCGCTTCCTGAGAATCTTGAAATTTTAGTTACTCAAGATGATACTCTTTATTCTATCGATATGGTCAAGGAGCTCAATGGAAATATTATAGCTGCTGTGGTCTTGATTATGGTTCTTGTTATTGCGAGTATGGGTTTTAGAGTATCTATGCTGGTTGGCTTATCAATACCTTTTTGTTTTTTATTCACATATCTGATTTTCTTTTCGCTTGGAATGGAGATTAATTTCCTTGTAATGATGGGTTTATTGCTTGGAATGGGAATGTTAATTGATGGCGCAATAGTTATAACCGAATATGCTGATAAAAAAATTGGCGAAGGTCTTTCAAGATCTGAGGGTTATAAAATGGCATCAAAGAGAATGTTTTATCCTATATTAGCGTCTACTGGAACAACTATGGCTGCATTTATACCGGTAATGTTGTGGCCAGGATTTACCGGTCAGTTTATGAGATATCTTCCAATAACGGTTTTTACTGTTTTGGTAGGGTCATTAATTTACTCGTTAATAATGATTCCAGTATTAGGTTCATACCTCGGTCAACAAAATTCTGCTCTAAACCAAGATGAAGGAAGAGAATCTATTTTTAAAAAGTTAACTGAATTTTATGGAAACAGAATTGAAAAATTCGTTAAGAATCCAATTGAAACCTGCTTAGCTGTTTTATCAATTTTATTAGTTATCATAATGAGTTATTCCTACTTTGGTAAAGGAACAATTTATTTTGCTTTGGTCGATCCTGTAGAAGCTAATGTAACTATTAAAGCTAGAGGCAATTATTCAGCTCTTGAAACAAAAGATATCGTTGAAGAAGTTGAAAAAAGATTTCTGCAAATCTCCGGTTTAAGTAGTGTTGGTTTAAGTGCTGGAAGTGAATGGTGGAATTCAGAGGCTGATAAAATAGGTGGAGGTTTTATAGAAATTGCCCCCGCTTCTGAAAGAAAAAATTCAGGACTAGAAATTATGAAATTACTTAACGAATCTGTAAATGATTTGCCAGGTATATTTGTAGAGATTGCACCTGATTTAGGAGGGCCATCTTTTGATAACCCAATAGAACTTAACTTATTTGGAGTATCTCAAGATAGTGTGAATGATGCTGCTGATAAAGTTGAATCTCACATGAGAACAAAAATTACTGGTCTTAAGAACATAACTTCATCTAAATCATATCCATCGGTAGAGTGGAGTGTTGAAGTAGATAAACAAAAAGCTGCACAATTGGGTGTAAGTGTTGCAGATGTTGGAGCATTAGTTCAAATGCTTACAAATGGTTTTAAAGTTGGAGAATACAGACCCGATGATTCAAGAGATGAGGTCGAAATTAGGGCAAGATTCCCTGAGTCAGATAGAACAATCACTGGAATACAGAATTTAAATGTGACAACTCTTGAGGGGCTCGTTCCAGTAAGCTCTTTTATCTCTGTTATTCCAAAAGAAAATGTGCAATCAGTCAATAGGAGGAATGGAAAATTTACTCAACAAGTTGGTGCAGCAACAATAGATGAATCTCAAGTTTCAGAGAAAGTGGAAGAAATTGATAATTGGATGAAATCTACCGATCTTGGAAATGGTATAACGTATAAATTTGCTGGCATGGCGGAAGAAACTGAAGAAGTTAATAACTTTATGGTGGCGGCTGGCATTATGGCAGTTTTTATTATGCTACTAATGTTACTAACTCAATTTAATAGTTTTTATCAGTCTTTTATTATTCTTACATCAGTTACCATCTCATTTGTTGGAGTTCTATTAGGACTTTTAATAACCGGCAAACCATTTAGTACAACCATGACAGGCTTATCTATAGTGACGTTGGCTGGAATAGTGGTGAACAACAATATTGTTTTAATAGATACATTTAATAAATTAAGACTAGAATCACCACATTTAGAACATACCATTCATATTATAAACGCATGTAAGCAAAGACTTAGACCTATCTTATTAACATCATTGACAACTGTGTTTGGATTAATGCCTCTAGCTATGGGGGTAAGTCTTGACATTATTTCTAGAGATGTGGCCATCGGTAGTCCTATTGTTGATTGGTGGTCAAACCTAGCGGTATCTATTGTTTTTGGTTTGGCCTTTAGCACCTTTATAACCCTGATTCTAACTCCTGCAATACTGTCCTTGCCATATGCATTAAGAAAAGATTTTAAAAAGTTTTTAAAAACTACTAATTAATAAATTACAATAAAGTATGTCTAATTCAAATAAAAAAATTGATTTTGAATCCTCTTTGAAGGAGCTTGAATCGATTGTCACAAAACTAGAGGATGAGAATATTAATTTAGAAGATTCAGTTAAATCATTTGAAGCGGGAATCAATCTTGTTAAAGAATGTCAGAAACAACTTGAAAAAGCAGAGCTTAAAGTAAAAGAGTTGCTTGAAGATGGATCATCACAAGAATTAGATAACTCATAAATCCACAATGCAGTCTGAATATTTATCACGAGTAAAAAAACTTGTAATAAATAAAATTAGTATATGTATTGGTAATTCAAACTTAATTGAGGATGCTATGTCATATTCAGCATTGGCTGAAAGTAAAATGGTGAGGGCCGGCTTAGTTTTTGCATCTTCTGAAACTAATAATAATCTTCATAAAGATAGTGTAACTACACTTGCTGCTGCTGTTGAGCTCATGCATACATATTCATTAATTCATGATGACCTTCCATGTATGGATAATGATGATCTCAGAAGAAATCAACCATCTAGTCATATTAAATATGGAGAAGCTAATGCTGTTCTTGCTGGAGATGCTCTTCAAGCACTTGCATATGAAATTATTAGTGAGGACCTTCACCTCGATGCTGATGAAAAAGTTCATAGCATTAAAATTTTATCTAAAGCATGTGGTAAAAATGGAATGGTTTATGGTCAATATTTAGATATCAAAAATGAAAATAATAAAGATATTGATAAGAATATGCTTGATGAAATTCATAATCTTAAAACTGGGAAATTAATTGAATGTTCTATTATGCTTGGTCAGATTGGTGGGTCTGCAAAAAAAGATTTAATCAATGTATTAGATAGTTTTAGCAAACAAATTGGTCTAGCATTTCAAATCACTGATGATATTTTAGATGTTACTCAGCCAGAAGATGTTTTAGGAAAAAATAAAAACTCTGATATTAAAAATAATAAAATTACATACATTGATGTTCTAGGATTAGATGCTGCAAAAGCCAAAGCTAAAGAGTTAACAGAATTAGCACTTAAAACCATAAACGCATGTGATATTTCTGGAACAGATAAATTAATGGATTTAGCCAAATACTTAATTAGTAGGCAGAATTAATGAAAATTTTTAAGAAAATTCCACAAGAAGAGCCTTTAACTCCTATTTTAGATAGAGTTAGCTACCCTACTGATATCAGATCTTTTTCAGTATCCGAATTAGAAACTCTTTCAAACGAGTTGAGGGAATTTTTATTATACTCTGTAGGCCAAAGTGGCGGTCATCTTGGGGGTGGTTTGGGTGTTATTGAGCTCACGGTAGCCCTTCATTATTTATTTAATACTCCTTATGACAATTTGGTCTGGGATGTTGGCCATCAGGCATATCCTCATAAAATTCTTACTGGAAGAAAAGACCAAATTCAATCTATAAGGCAAAAAGATGGCCTTGCTCCATTCCCAGCAATTCATGAAAGTGAGTATGATGCATTTGGAGTTGGGCATTCTAGCACCTCTATAAGTGCAATATTAGGGATGGCAATGGCATCGAAAGAAAACATGCAAGATAAAAAACATATTGCCGTTATTGGAGATGGCGCAATGACTGCTGGTATGGCCTTTGAGGCCTTAAGTCATGGAGGCCATCTCAAGCCTAACATACTTGTGATTCTTAATGATAATGACATGTCTATTTCAGAGAATATTGGTGGTCTTTCCAACTATTTTTCCAGAATATGGGCCTCTAAAACCTACAAAGGAATTAAAAAAAGTGGAGCAAGCGTCTTAAAACCTCTTCCTCAGGCATATCACCTAGCAAGAAAAGTTGAAACTCAGATGAAGGCCATGGTTGCTCCTGGTTCAATTTTTGAAGAATTGGGGTTTAACTATATTGGTCCAATTGATGGCCATAATATAAAAGAATTATTGGATGTGATTGGAAATTTAAAAGACTTTGACGGCCCTCAATTCTTACATGTAATTACAAAAAAAGGTGCTGGATTAGATCCTGCTGAAGCAGATAGAATTGGATTTCATGCCATTGGTAAAATTAAAAGTATTACATCTGATGCACTTCCAAAACCCAAGTATCAAGATATTTTTAGTGACTGGATTGTTGATATGGCAAAAAATGATAAGGATTTAGTTGCTATAACACCAGCAATGAGAGAAGGCTCAGGCCTTGTAGAATTTAGTAAAAAATATCCTGAAAGATATTTTGATGTGGCAATTGCAGAACAACACTCTGTAACTTTTGCAGCTGGCCTAGCAAAAGAAAATAAGAAACCAGTTGTTGCTATATATTCTACATTCTTACAAAGAGCATACGATCAACTTATTCATGATGTTGCTGTTCAAAACCTTGATGTAACTTTTGCTTTAGATAGAGCTGGTTTAGTCGGCGAAGATGGTCCTACACATTCTGGAAACTATGATATTGCCTATTTGAGATGTATTCCAAACGTAATCTTAATGACACCTTCAAGTGAAAATGAGACCAGGTTATTACTTTCAACTGCATACAATCATAAAGGACCAGCTGCTGTTAGATACCCAAGAGGTACTGGACCAAATTCATCTATTGATCCTACTTTAAAGTCTTTAGAAATTGGTAAAGCTCGACTTGTAAGAGAAGGGAGCTCAAGTATTGTTTTCCTTAATTTTGGTGCTCTGCTAGATCAAGCAGAAATAGTTTCAAAGGAAATGGATATGACTTTAATTGATATGCGATTCGTTAAACCTTTAGATGAAGAATTACTTTGCAAATACCTAAATAATGCTTCAATGTTTTTATCTCTTGAAGATGGCTCAATATCAGGTGGAGCAGGAAGTGCAGTTCAAGAATTTTGTGGAAGAAATAATATAATTATCAAATCTATGTTATTTGGTATACCTGATGAATTTATTGATCATGCTTCAAGAGAAGAAATGTTAGACCAGGCTGGGCTTAACGCTAAAAAAATCCTAAATAAATTAAAAACATTGCAGGAATAATTGCTAAGACCCCTGCTATAAGATCATCTAAAACAATTCCAAATCCATTTTTAAAGTTTTTATCAAAATATGAAATTGGAAAAGGTTTCCATATATCAAATATTCTAAAAAATATAAATGCTAAAACTGCATAGGTAGTTCTAGATGATTGGGTAGTCATATAAAGTGCTGGTAATAATGCTACCCACATGCCAGCCAACTCATCAATTACTATTGAACTATGATCTTTTTCAATTAAGTCTGCGGATGCTTTTTCACATATCCATACAGAAAATAAAATGATTAAAAAAACAACTGCATGCATATCAATATAGTGGGAAAGAAATATGAATAATAAAAAAGAAAATAGAGATCCCCAAGTTCCAGGAGCAAAAGGAATCTTTCCAACTCCACCCAGGGTTGCTATGAAATGTATTGGGTTTTTTAAATTTGGAAAATTATTCATTATTAGAAATGTTCATAACCTTTAATTTTTACATCATAACCTTTATTAGAAATAAGTTTAATTTCTCTTGATTCAGAAACCACACCGATCTTAATAAAATCATCACAAAATTTATTACTGGGAATTGTGAAACACAAATCATAGTCGTCACCAAGATTGACATCATTAATATCAGATATAACAGGTATATCATCCAAATAAATCTCACCCCCACAACTTGAAGCTTGAAGCATCTTTTGCATATCAACAAGTAATCCATCTGAAGTATCGATACAGGCACTAGCCAATCCAGATATTTTTTTTCCTAATTCAATTTTTGGTAGTGGTCTTAGATAATCTTTTATATAGGGAGAATCTAAAATATTATTCTTCAAATCTTTCAACCCTCTCGCACCTCTTCCAACTTCTTTACTAATGCATATATATTCACTAGGCATAGCTCCGTCTCTTCTTAAAATATTTTTTTTAAAAGGTGATCCATATACTATTACGTTGATGTTTAATGGTCCCCTGGTTAAATCTCCACCAATCAAAGGAAACTCGAATTGATTTGATATTTGATGAGTTCCCCTAGCAAAATCTTCAAACCATTCCCTATCTTGAGATGGTGATGTAACAGACAAACTAAATGCCAGAGGATTGCATCCCATTGCAGCAATATCACTAATGGCAATTGCTATGGATCTGTATGCAATATCCTGGGCTTCTGTATCCTTTAAAAAATGTATGCCTTCAACAGAAGCATCAACAGAAGTAACTATCTCTTTTTTTGATTCAAAAACAGCACAATCATCCCCAGGAGGGACGATTACACCATTTTCTTTGTAATATTTAGAACCAATTTGATTAAATAAATCAATTAGCTCAAATTCAGAGTTCAATTAGAATTCTAGCTAGGGTATCTTTCAAATAAACCTGATGCTCCCATGCCTCCACCAACACACATAGTTACAACACCAAACTGCTTATCACTTCGAACAAGCTCTCTTGTTAAATGGCCAACACATCTTGATCCAGTCATTCCAAACGGATGACCTATAGATATGGACCCACCATTAACATTTAACTTGTCCATTGGTATGCATAGAGTATCTCTACAATGAGCAACTTGAACAGCAAATGCTTCATTAAGCTCCCATAAATCAATGTCTTCAACTGACATATTATAATTTTTTAATAGCTTAGGTACTGAATACACTGGTCCTATTCCCATCTCATCTGGTTCACAACCCATAGTAGTGAAGCCTCTAAAATATGCTATTGGCTTTAATCCAAGCTCAAGTGCTTTTTCTTCTGACATAACTAAATTTACAGAAGCTCCATCAGACAATTGTGATGAATTACCTGCAGTCACAGTTCCATTTTCAGGATCAAATACAGGCTTTAATCCTCCCAGACCTTCTAATGTAGTTCCTGGTCTATTGCATTCATCCTTATCTACAGTTACTTGAACCTCTTTAGATTCCCCAGTTTCTTTATTTGTAAGCAACATCTTTGTATCCATTGGTACAATTTCATCAAGAAATAATCCTGCTTCTTGAGCAGCAGCAGTTCTTTTCTGACTTTCAAAAGCTAACTCATCTTGAGTTTCCCTTGAAACGTTGTATCTTTTAGCAACTACTTCAGCAGTCATACCCATAGGGTAATATATGCCAGGAGATTGTTCTGCCAATCTTTCATTAACAAAATTATCCATATTCATTTTCATCATTGAAATTGTTTCAGCTCCGCCAGCAATAACAGTGTCATAACAACCTGCCATAATTTGCCCAGCAGCCATAGAAATTGATTGTAAACCTGATGAACAATATCTATTTATAGTTGTACCACCTACTGAAGTTGGCAAATTAGATAGAACTGCAGCATTTCTTGCTATATTGTGACCTTGAGCTCCTTCAGGATTTCCACAACCCATTATGATATCTTCAACTGCTTCAGGTGGAAGATTGGGGTTTCTTTCTAACATCGCATTTATGATATGAGAAAGCATCTCATCTGGTCTTGTCATGTTAAATCCACCTCTGTGTGATTTTGCTAGACCAGTCCTTACGCTATCTACAATAACTACGTTTTTCATAATATCTCCATTGGGTAAAATTTACACTATCATTCTAATCTATACTAATGTCGACTTAAAGCTTCTTATACCAATTCGGTATTATGTCTATGCCCAACTCTTGTGCTTTCTTTATCACAAAAGGAATCGTTACAGGACTAAAAGGCAAAACAGTTAGAACACCAAGTCCCAGACTTTTAAAAATTTGATTCAGTTGATTATTTGCATAATCAATTTCATCATCAGATGCCTCCCCTTCAATAGATTTAATGTAAACATCTAACATTTTTTTGTTTTCTTCAGATTCTTCTAAAAAACTATCTTTTAATTTTAGGAGATACTTTTGTATTTTTTTAGTATTCATTTTTTAATAGATTATTATGCTACATTTGTCAGCATGAAGAAATCTGAAAGAGCTGAAATAATATTAAAAATATTAGATCAAACTTATCCTAAAACACCAATACCATTAGATCATAAGGATATATATACATTGCTTATTGCTGTTTTATTATCTGCTCAATGTACTGACGAAAGAGTAAACCAAGTTACACCAAAATTATTTAAATTAGCCTCCACTCCAAAAAAAATGAGTAAGCTGTCGCAAGATCAAATATATAAAATTATAAAGCCCTGTGGTTTAGGGCCAAAAAAATCGCAAGCTATTAAAGATCTTTCACTAATTTTGGTGAATGAACATAACAGTATTGTCCCTGATAATTTTGTAGATCTTGAAAAACTTCCAGGCGTAGGTCATAAGACTGCATCTGTTGTTATGAGTCAGGGCTTTGGTGTGCCAGCATTTGCTGTAGATACTCATATTCATAGATTAGCTCAAAGATGGGGTCTAACAGATGGGAAAAATGTTAAAAAGACTGAAGCTGATTTAAAAAAGTTATTTGATAAATCTACCTGGAATAAACTTCACTTACAAATTATTTTTTGGGGTCGTGAATTTTGTCAAGCAAAAGCCTGTTATGGTCTTGAATGTAAAATTTGTACCTCCTGTTATCCAAAAAGAATAAAGCCATTTGCACACAAGAAGCCCTAGATGATTTAAAATATTGAACTTCTCAGTTTTATATGATTTAACACTCAGGATATTCAAATGACATTTAATTCAAAAGATAACAATCTTTCACAAAGTGATTCTGTATTTAGCAACCCTCAATCTATAAAAGATTATGATAAAGATTTATGGGATTCCTTTGAAAAAGAAGCTAATAGACAAGAAGACCATATAGAGCTTATTGCCTCAGAAAATTATGCAAGTAACAGAATATTGGAAGCTCAGGGCTCCTTGTTAACAAACAAGTATGCAGAGGGATATCCCTCTAAAAGATATTATGGTGGTTGTGAATTTGTTGATATTGCTGAAGAAATTGCAATCGAAAGAGCGAAGAAGTTATTTAAAGCTGATTACGCTAACGTTCAACCGCACTCTGGTTCTTCTGCAAATGCTGCTGCATTTTTAGCATTACTTGAACCAAATGATACTATTCTTGGAATGAGTTTAGACCATGGAGGTCATTTAACTCATGGAGCGAAAGTAAATTTTTCCGGTAAAAATTATAAAAGCTTTCAGTATGGCTTGCATCCTGATACTCATGAGATAGATTATGAAGAAGTCAGAAGTCTTGCAAAAGAACATGAACCTAAATTAATTATTGCAGGTTTTTCTGCCTACTCAGGAATTATAGATTGGAAAAAATTTAGGGAAATTGCAGATGAGGTGGGAGCATATTTTTTAGTTGATATGGCTCATATCTCAGGTCTTGTTGCAACAGGACACTACCCCTCACCCGTTCCTTATGCTGATGTGGTTACATCAACAACTCATAAGACTCTTAGAGGCCCAAGATCGGGAATAATCCTTGCAAGACAAAATGAAACACTCCAAAAGAAACTAAATTCAGCAGTATTTCCTGGTTCTCAAGGCGGCCCCCTGATGCATGTTATTGCTGCAAAAGCTGTTTGTTTTAAGGAAGCAATGGAGCCTGCATTTCAAAAATATATGCAACAAGTTGTCGATAATGCAAAAACTATGTGCGATGTGATTATGTCTCGAGGTGTAGACGTTGTTACTGGCAGTACTCACAATCATATAGTTCTAGTAGACCTTAGAAACAAAGATATAACAGGCAAGGATCTAGAAAAAGCTCTTGGAGATGTAAATATTACTGTTAACAAGAATGCCGTTCCTAATGATCCAAGATCTCCATTTGTAACATCAGGAGTTAGGCTTGGTACTCCTGCTGTTACCACAAGAGGTTTTAAAACAGATGAAATCACAAAACTAAGTAACTGGATATGCGATGTGATTGAAAATATTGATGATGAAAATGCAATGTTAGAAATAAAAGATAAAGTAATTAAGCTGACCAAAGATTATCCAGTCTATAATTTATAGATGCATTGTCCATTCTGCCAAGCTGAAGATACTAAAGTTATAGACTCAAGATTAGTTGCAGATGGATCTCAAACTAGAAGAAGAAGAGAGTGTGAGGTATGTCATTCTAGATTTACTACTTTTGAAACTGCGGATTTAGCCCTTCCTAGGGTTGTCAAAAGTGATGGTGAGCGTCAACCTTTTAATGGTTCAAAATTAAAAAAGGGTATGCTCAGAGCTCTTGAAAAAAGACCTTTATCATCTGAAGAAATAGATACTGTATTTGGAAAGATTTTAAATGAAATTCGTACAAGTGGCCTTCGCGAAATACCATCACTTAAGATAGGTGAAATTATGATGAACGCACTCAAGGAAGTAGACAAGGTTGCTTATGTTCGGTTTGCCTCTGTCTATAGAGATTTTCAGGATATTAAAGATTTCTCAACAGAGATAAGTTCTCTAAGTAAGGAAAGGCCAAAAAAAGAATTTAAGAAAAAGCCAAAAAAATGAATTACGAAGATTTGATGAAGAGAGCTATTTCTCTTGCTGATCAATATAAATATACGGCTAAACCAAATCCTGTTGTTGGATGCATTATCGTAAAAAACAAAACTATTATTTCTGAAGGTGCTCATAAAGAGTTTGGATCACATCATGCAGAAGTAAATGCAATTGAGGGAGCAAAAAAACTGCAAGGAATTTCTTTTGTTTCTTTTGAAGAATTAACCTTAATTTGTACTTTGGAACCATGCAATCATTCAGGCAAAACAGGACCTTGCACTGAAGCAATAATTAATTCAGGAATTAAGAATGTAATAATTGGCGCAGAAGATCCTAATCCACTTGTTTCAGGAAGTGGCATAAAAAATTTAATCAGCCATGGTGTTGCCGTTCAAACTGGAGTTTGTGCTGAACTGGTTCAAGAACAAAATAAATTCTTTTTTTTTAAGAACACCAATAAAAGACCGTATATAACTATAAAAATTGCCTCATCAAAAGATGGAAAGTCACATCTAGCAGATGGGGATAGGACTTTTATTACATCAAAAGAATCCAGGCAAGATGTTCAAGAACTAAGAGCAATTCATGATGCCATTTTAACTGGTGGTAATACAGTTGTTAATGATCTTCCAAAAATGAACGCTAGGGTTAATTTTCCATTAAATCAACCAAAGAAAATTCTACTTAGTAATAAAAGTAATCTTGATTTAAGTGCTGAATTCTTTAAAGATTGTAATTATGAAATATTAAATGAAACAGGCATACATAAAATAATAGAAAAATATAGCAAAACTGATATTACATCTATTCTTGTTGAAGCGGGCCCAAAACTTGTTAACTCATTTCTTGATTCTGGATTAGTGGATAAAGTCATTATTTATGAATCACAAAATAATCTTGGACCAAATGGTGTGAATTGGTTTAAAGAAGATAATACTGTTGAAAAACTTGGTTTTAAACTAGAATCCTCTTATAAAATTGAAACAGATACAAAAAAAATATACATAAAATGTTAAAAGATAATATTACTGACATTATTAAGGATATTAAACAAGGGAAAATGGTCATCATTCTTGATGATGAATCTCGTGAAAATGAAGGCGATCTTGTTTGTGCTGCTGATCAGGTTACTTCTGAAATAATTAATTTTATGGCTTCTAAAGGCAAGGGTTTGATATGTCTTCCTATGAATAAAAGCCTTATCAAAAAATATAATCTGCAAATGATGACTAATAATAATAAAGCTGCAAATAGAACTGCTTTTACTGTCTCAATTGAGGCTGCTGAAGGTATTACTACAGGAATCTCAGCTGCAGATAGAGCTCATACAATTAAAACTGCAATGGATAAGGATTCTAAGGCGTCAGATATTGTTCAGCCTGGACATATATTTCCTCTTAAAGCCATGGAAGGTGGTGTTTTAAGTAGAGCAGGACATACAGAAGCTGCTTGTGATTTAGCTAAGCTTGCTGGTTTTCAATCTGCGGGTGTGATTTGTGAAATCATGAATGAAGATGGAACTATGGCAAGAAGAGATGACCTTATAAAATTTGGTGAAAAATATGATATTAAAGTTGGCACTATTGCAGACTTGATAGATTATAGACTGTCTTCAGACAGTACTGTTGAAGTAGTAAGTGAAAGACAAATTACAAATGAATTTGGTGAGTTTAATTTAATTGTTTGGAGAGATATTATTAAGGATGAATATCACTTTTCTCTAAGCAAAGGTAATTTATTGGAAGTTGAATCGCCGTTAGTACGTGTTCAAACTCAAAGTATTTTGCAAGATACTTTAGGCATAGAGGAACTTGGGAAAAACTGGTCAATTAGAAAATCTATGGAAAGAATCTCAAAAGAAAAAGCTGGGCTTTTTGTTCTTATAAATCATAGAGATGCTAAAAGCTACTGGCTTAATAAATTAGAAGATAAAGAAATAGAACCAAAAAGAAATAGAAGAGTTATAGGTGTGGGATCTCAAATATTAAGAGCTCTTGATTTAAAAAAAATTACCGTTTTAGGAACGCCTACTAAATATAATGCTGTTTCCGGTTTTAATATAGAAATAACTGGTTTTGTTAATGAATAAAATTCTAATACTGCAAACCTCATGGTATTCGAATTATATTAATAAAATGATGAAGGTTTCATGTAAAGTTTTATCAGAACATAAATTTTCATGGGATATTTCAGTTGCTCCTGGGAGTATAGAATTACCTGCACTAGCAAAACATAAGTTATTAAAAAATGAAGGTGTGTATTCAGGGATTCTATTTTTGGGGATTGTTGTTAGAGGTGAGACTTCCCATTATGAACTTGTCACGGAAGAAACATTTCGATCAATTGGAAATATGGCTATGGATTTTCCTCATATCTCTATAATTAATAATGTCATTTGTGTAGAAAATGAAGATCAGTTACAAAAGAGGCTGATAGATAATACTGAAAATAATACAAAATCATTAATTAAGCTTATACATGAAAAATCTAGCTAACTTTAAGGTAGCAATTAGAACTAGAGAATATCTAGTTCAGGCTATATATCAATATTTTTTTAGCAAGCAAGATACATCAGATATCGTTGACCAATTTAAAGATGAACATAAAACTAAAAAAGTAGATTTTGATACCTTTTCGTCTTCATTAGAGTCTATAAAAAACAATGAAATGGACTTAAAACAAATTCTTGACTCGCTGGGTGTAAAAGATTCGAATATGGATCTAATTGATAAATCAATTCTTTATTTTGCTTTAAATGAAATGGTTTATGGTGATCTAGATAAACCTGTTGTTATTGACGAGTCATTGAGGCTTTCAAAGAAGTTTTCTAATCCAGATTCATATAAATTCATAAATGCTAATTTAGATAAATATCTCAAATCAATATAGCTTATCTAAGAATAGTTTGGTCTCTAGAGGGTCCTGTTGAAACATAAGATATAGAACATCCCACATAATTTTCAATAAAATTAATATACTCTTGGGCTTTAGTAGGAAGGTCTTCAAAATTTGTTGTCCCCACTGTTGCTGATTGCCAGCCTTCAAAAGTTTTATAAACTGGTAAATTATCTCTATAGTCTATACAAACGTTGATTGATTTAAATTCGTCCATAACGTCTAATTTAGTTAAACAAATATCAGTTACTGAATTAGTAAAAACTGCTTTTTTAAGTGCAAATAAATCAAGCCAACCACATCTTCTTGGCCTTCCGGTAGTAGCTCCAAATTCGTGACCTTTTTCAGCGAGCATTTTAGCATTATCATCAAATAACTCTGTGATAAATGGACCTTCGCCAACTCTTGTGCAATAAGCTTTTGAAATACCAATAATTTTATCAATATATTTTGGTCCTAGGCCAAGTCCTGTTGAAACGCCTCCAGCTGTTGTGCTTGAAGATGTAACATATGGATAGGTGCCATGATCTATATCTAAAAGAGTTCCCTGAGCACCTTCAAATAAAAGTGGTTTTTCTTCTTTAACCCAATCATAAACCAGGCCTTGTGTATCAGAACAATAACTATCATATAAATATTTATAGGACATAACTTCAGATATAACTTCTTCAATATCATGAGGTTTTGCATCATAGAGCTCGACCAATAGCCTATTGTGATATGAGACAAGTAAAGAAATCTTATCTCTTAGCAATTTTTCGTTGCCTATATCACCAAATCTTACCGCCCTTCTAGCTATCTTGTCTTCGTATGATGGGCCTATTCCTCTTCCTGTTGTTCCAATAGATTCTTTTTTGTCTCTAACTTTATCAATACTAATATGACTTGGAAGAATTAGTGCACAACCTGAGCTAACAAAAAATCTATCTTTAAAACTAACTCCAGCTTCCTCAAGTTCCTTTATTTCAACATCAAGAGCCTCTAAAGATAGAACAACTCCATTACCAATTACACAATTGACATTTGGATGAAGAATTCCAGATGGTGTTAAATGAAGAACAGTCTGTTTACCATTCACTTTGATTGTGTGGCCAGCATTATGTCCACCTTGAAAGCGACATACCGCATGTACTTCCTGACTTAAAGCATCAACAATTTTGCCCTTACCTTCATCTCCCCACTGAAGACCAAGTATTAGTGTGTTTGATGCCACTTTTTTCCTTAATCAGATATTTTTTTCTGGTTTAAGTATTTCAAGAATTCTGAATTTGCATCTATTAGCATCATGTCAGACTTATTCTCAAATGTTTCAACATACGCTTTAATACTTCTTGTAAATTCATAGAACTCTGGATCTTGAGAAAAACCTTCTGCATATATTCTTGCAGCTTCAGCATCACCCTCACCTCTAAGAAGTTCTGCTTTTTTATAAGCCTCTGCCAAAATTACTACTTTATCTTTATCTGCAACAGCTCTAATTTCTCTTGAGATTTCTTTACCCTCTGATCTGAGCTCTTCAGCTAATCTGTTTCTTTCAGTTCTCATTCTTTCATATACCGAATTACTTAAATTGGATGGTAAATCTATTCTTTTAACTCTGAAATCAATAATCTCAACACCCAAGTCTGAAACGGAATCATTTAGAGTATTTAACATAATATTCATAAGTTCATCTCTTTCACCAGAAACTAGCTCTTTGACAGTTCTTTTACCAAAATTATTCTTCAATACAAATTCTTGTCTTTGGCCAAGTAAGCTATTTAAACTATTAAAACTTCCATTATTCGCTTTATAAAAAGTTAGGACATCTGAAATTCTATACTTAATAAATGAATCTACTAATAAATACTTACTTTCAACTGTAAGAATTCTATCTGGCTCTTCGTCTAGAGTCTGAATTCTTGCGTCATATTTCTTAACTTCTTGAATTATTGGAAGTTTAAAATGGAAACCAACAGATATATCTGTTCTAACAGCCTCACCAAACTGGAATACTATTGCATTCTCTTTTTCATTAACAATAAAGAAGCTATTAAAACTAAGCCCAGCTATTAATGCAGCAAAAACTAATAAAAAAGTATTCTTATTCATCTGAGTCTCCTTGTCTTAATCTTAGGGTATTAAGATCTATTTTATTTCCTTGATCCATCATCTTATCTAAAGGTAGTAACATTAAATTATTTCCACTATCAATATCTATCATCACTTTAGTAGTGCTTGATAAAACCTTCTGCATAGCATCTATATACATTCTATCTCGAGTAACTTCAGGTGCCTTTTGATATTCTTCAAGGAGTTGAGTAAATCTTCCAACTTCACCCTCTGCATTTGCAACTACCTCTAATAAATAACCTTCTGCATTTCTAATTCTTGCTTGAGCCTGACCTCTAGCTTCAGGAACAATGGTTAACGCATATCTTTCAGCTTCATTTTGTAATCTTTCTTTATCCTCTCTAGCGGCAACAACATCATCGAATGCATCTTTAACTGCTGCTGGTGGGTCGGTTTTTTCAATATTTACCTGTTGGACAAGTAAACCAGTAGCGTATATGTCTAGAATCTGTTGCAATCGAGTTTGAACTTCTTGTGCTATATTCTCTCTACCTACTGTTAATGTCTGTTCGAGAGTATTATCTCCGACTACGTGCCTTAAAGCACTTTCAATTGCTTGCCTAAGACTAGCCTCTGGATCTTTAACATTTAAAACAAAATCCTTAAGGTTTGCAATTCTATATTGAGCTGAAACGGTAACGTCAACTATATTTTCATCTTTTGTTAACATACTATTTGTTTGAGTGTATCTTCTTGTTAGTGATACATTCTCTATATATCTTTCATCGATTCCTGCTAGTCTAAAATTAAGTCCTTCTTGTTGCTCTTCATAGAACTTACCAAATCTTAAAATTACTGCTCTTTCAGAAGCATCAAGCTGATAAACTGATTGAGATGCATAGACAATTAAGAATCCAAAAAGTGCATACAAAAATACTCTTGTAGTTGGAATTTTAAAGCCTCCGCCTGAACTGCCACCCGAACCATTTGATGATGATTTTTTTCCACCAAGTATCGAAGAAAATTTCTTAACTAGCTCATCAAAGTCAGGAGCGTCATTTTTTCCACCCCATGGATCTTTATTTTGATTATCCCAATTCACAATAATTACCTCGTTTTTTGTAATATTATAAACTGTATCTATGGACTTATACTTATATTTAAAGGGAAGTTGCTAATCTTTTAATGGATTCTTGAATTTTATAGCTTGTTTTTATATTAAATGTATCCAAATCTTCCCAAGAACGAAGCCATGTCATTTGTCTTTTTGCTAGTTGCCTAGTTGCATACAGTGCTTTTTTAAAGAATTCATCTGAATCATATTCATTATTTAATAAAGAAATAGCTTGTTTATAGTTTACAGATCTTCTTATTGGATGATTTTCAGGAATCTTATATTTATTTAATAAGCCTTTTACTTCATCTATCAAACCATTTTGAATAATCATTTCAAGCCGTTCTTCAATTCTTGAGTGAAGTAATAATCTATCTTCATCAAGAATTCCAAATTGATGAATCGAAAATGTGCTTGCTAAATAATCTTTATTTTTGTACCCAACCATTGAACTAAAATTATTGCCTGATACTTTAAAAACTTCTAAGGCTCTTATGATTCTTTTTTCATCAGACATATTTACTTGTTTTGCATATTTTGGATCTGACTCTTTAAGCATCTGGTAAAGCGTGTCTATTCCATTTTCGTTTTTGATATTTTCTAGTTCTTCTCTATATGCATCATTTCGCTCAGGGAGATTATCAAGTCCATAAATTAATGACTTGAAGTACATCATTGAGCCTCCAACGAAGAGAGGTAGCTTATTATTATTATGAATTTCTGTAATTAATTTAAGAGAGCTCTCATAAAAATCTGCTACTGAATATATTTCTTCTGGTTCAATACAATCAACTAGGTGATGCTTATGTTTAAGTAAAATATCTTTAGATGGTTTTGCAGAGCCAATATCACAGTCCTTGTAAACCATTACAGAATCAACGCTGATGATTTCAGCTGGAATTGAGTCACAAATATTAATTGCTAGATCTGTTTTACCTGAAGCTGTGGGTCCAAGAATAAAAGCAATTGGCTTTTTATTATTTTTAATCAAATTTATAGAGCTTCTTCGTTTGTCTCTCCAGTTCTAATTCTGATGACTTCTTCAATTGGTGAAATAAATATCTTACCGTCGCCAATTTTGCCAGACCCGGCAGCTTCAATGATAGCAGTCTTGACCTGCTCAACCATTTCATCAGAAATAGCTATTTCTATTTTAATTTTAGGAAGGAAATCAATTGTATATTCAGCTCCCCTATACAACTCAGTATGTCCTTTTTGCCTGCCAAAGCCCTTTACCTCTGTCATTGTCATTCCAGATACTCCAATTTTATCCAAAGATGCTCTGACCTCTTCAACTTTAAATGGTTTAATTATTGCTGTTACTAATTTCAATTTTATCTCCTCTAATAATTTTTAAAATAGTAGTACATTGTTCTTGAGAAGAGCCCTTGCTCTTCATACAGACTTCTGCAGCTCTAGTAGACATATCATCTCTTAATTGTTCGTCATTTAGCAAGGCTTTAAAGGCATTAACAAGGTCTTTTTTATTATTTATTTGGATACATCCTTTATTTTGTATGAAATTTTCTAGAATATCTTCAAAGTTTTTCATATACGGACCAACAACAAATGGACATCTTTGTGCAGCTGATTCAATAATATTGTGTCCACCGTACTCCTTAAAAAGACTTCCGCCTACAAAAGCTATTGTGGATATTGAATATAAATCTTTTAAAAGTCCGGTCGCACTAATAATCGCAATATCATTATCATTTATTTCTGAGGGCAATGATGTGTATATTGTTGATTTCATATTCATTTTTGCAATAGATGTTTTAATTGTTTCAGCTCTTTCAGGATGTCTGGGTGCAATGATAAGTTTCAAATCATGTATTTCATTTTTAAGTTCTTTATATGCTTGGGTAATTAACTCATCTTCTTTCTTATGAGTACTTGCAGCTAGAATTATTTGATTATTTACATTATCTTTGATGTCGAGAACGTCTATATCAAATTTTACTGAACCAACATTTTTAATCTTACTTTTTGGCAATCCAAGCGAGTGGAATCTTTCTAAGTGAGAATTGCTTTGCACAAAGAGAAAAGATATTTTGTTAAGCGTCTTTTGAGATAACGATTTAAACCCTCTATACCTTCTATGAGAAGAATCTGACATTCTCCCATTACATAGAACTACAGGCACTTTTTTATTAAATGCTTTATCAATCATATTGGGCCAAATTTCTGTTTCGAATAATATTAATGCAATAGGTTTGTAGGTTTTATAAAAATTAGAAACTAATATAGAGAAATCCCAAGGCGCATATACAATTTCAATATTTGACTCGAATATTTTTTTTGCTTCTCTTAAACCTGTTGGTGTAGATACAGACAAAACTACGTCATATTCTTCTGAGATAGTTTTAACAATTCTTTGAGAGGCAATTACCTCTCCAAGACTAACAGCATGGAACCATACCGCATTATTAATCTCAGATTTATTTTTATACAAACCAAATCTATTAGAAAAATTAGCACGATAGTCTTTATCTCTTAAACTCTTAAACAGAATTCTTATTGCTATAAATGGAAGCAACAAAAACATCGCAAAATTATATAAAAATAAATTCATATTTCATTCATTCTAATGATTAATGTAATATTACAGCTTAATAATATATGAATAGAATCTTATTGGCACTTCTTATAAATTTTTGGAAGCTTCTTTTGCTTTTCCCTAGGCCTATGCATAAAGGATTAGCCTATATTTTAGGCAATTTAATATATTTAATGCCAATTAAAAGAAATAAGATAAGTAAAAAGAATATTGATTTATGCTTTCCAACATTATCTGAAATGGAAAGAAATAGATTGCATAAGTTAAATGTTCTTGCTTCAGCAAAAGTAATTTTTGATTCAGGCATTGCATGGTTTTGGTCGGATAAAAAAATAAATAGGTTTATTCATTATGAAATCAAAGGTTTATCAAATCTTTTGAATGAACAAAAAAATAACAATGGAATATTGTTATTTTTTAAGCACTCTCTTCATCTTGAGCTTGATGCAAGATTACTTGGCATGAATTCAGAAATATATGGAGTTGAAAGAGTTCATAATTCTGATTCATTTGATTCAATTCAAAAAAAAGGTCGTCTCAAAAGTGTGAAAGATACTTGTGATAGAAATAATCCGATAAAGTTTATAAGATGGCTTAAAAAAGGTAGGACTGTTCTATACGCAACAGATCAGGATTATGGACTTAGCCAGTCAAATATTATTAATTTCTTTAGCCATCCAGCTGCAACAATCTCAGCACCATTAAAAATTGTTAAAAGCACTAAATGCAAAACTTTCTTTATTAATAGTTTTTTTCAGGACGATAAATATATTCTAGATGTTCAGCAACTCAACCTTGATCAGTCTAGTGATATTAATTTTTCAAAAGATTTAAATATTTTTATGGAAAGTAAAATTAAAGAACACCCAGAAGAATACTTATGGCAGCATAGACGATTTAAATCAACCTTAGGAAAGGAAAATTTTTATGCCTAGTCTATTGAAAGAATTTAATTTGGTTAAAGGTTTCTTAGCTCATGAAGAAGGTATTCTTTTGTATGAAATGGCAAAAAAATATTGCACAAAAAGTTTTGCTGTTGAGATTGGTTCATACTGCGGTAAATCTGCATGCTACATTGGTCAAGCATGCAAGGAAAAAGGAACACATCTTGTAACTATCGATCATCATAGAGGCTCAGAAGAACAACAATTTGGTGAGGAATACTTTGATTCTGAAGAATATGATTATAAAAATAATAGAGTCGATACACTTCCTACTCTACTACGAAACATTTCAAAATTTGAATTAGATGAGCATATAAAGGTAGTGGTAGATAATTCAGAATCAGCTTCAAAAAAAATTAAAGGTGAAATTGATTTTCTATTTATAGATGGTAGCCATACCTTTGCATCAGCTAGAAATGATTACGAGTCATGGAAAAATAAAATACGAGCTGGTGGAATTCTTACAATTCACGACATTTATGACTCAGAAGAAGAAGGTGGGCAAGCTCCAAGAGAAATATTCGAAAAAGCTATTACAGAAGATTTTACGTTAGTAAAAAGAGTTAATAGTTTAGTTGTTCTCGAAAAAATTGGATAATTCTAAAAACACATTTTTTTGTGTTGAATCAGGTTTTTTTGAACACGAAAGAGCGTGTGCTGCAATTATTACTGCTGCATTTGTCCAGGTTGATTTTTCTTCAGGCCAAAATATTTTTAAATCATACTGATAACCAGTAGGGAAAATACCTTCTGAATCTTGAAATTGTTGGATATCATTAAATATATCTTCTGCTATTTGTATATTTCCATGCACGAGAGCGGCTATTACACACTCGCAACTCTCAGCTATTGTGACCCAAGGCTCTTCCTGAACACACTTAATGCCAAGTCCTTTGATATAAAAATTTTCTAATACTTTAAGAAATTCGGTTTTACTTTTTTTTATGCCTGCTAAATATGGATAATAGAAATCCATTGAGAATCTTGATCTATCAACACCGTCTCGATCAAATTTTTCATCCCATAAATTTACATTTAAATCAGGAGCTAAAGATTCTTTTGCCATAATTGATAAATGAATAGACATTGAGGCAGTAATTAATGAATTATCAGAATATCCATCGTCATTTTTTGCCCAACAATAAAATCCATCTTTATCTTTAAAATTGTTAAGTTCTTTAAAAATTCTGTCTAGTTTATTAAGTTGTATTTTGGTAAGAATATTTTTATAGCTCTGCTTTTTGTCTATAAGCGAGGCTTGCAATAAGGGCAATATAATATATGGAGCATGATGACTTTCAAAATATTCTTTTGAGGGCTTGCCATTTTGAAATTCTGCAAAAATTAAACCATCGTCATTGATATTATCAAAAAACCATTTCACTCCTTTCCAAAACGAATCCCACTCTTCATATATGCTGAGTGCAATTAAGCATTCGCAGTGATCCCATGAATCACATTTACCCTTCTTATCCCATGAAATATGACCATTCGAAGATTGATTTGCAATAATCCAGTCTTTAGATTTTTCATATTTATCTTTTGCCTCAAGCCAGTTCATTTCTTTTCGAAATAGAAGGCAATGCTTTTACCCATAATAGGATTAAAAAGTCTATCAATAAAATCTATCCATATTGGTTTTTTTAAAATATGAATCTCAAGTAATTTTTTATACCAATTTATAAGTATATTTGTATCTTGATTTTTCCAGAACATGCATCTCAGCCACCAATATGCAGAATGTATTGAATGAAACCTTTCAGAGTCAAGATAAACAAATCCCCTTGATGTTATATCTTGTATTAAAGATTTTTTCTTAAATATTCTTAGGTGGCCCCCTGGCTGATTTTGATACTCTTTTGATAGAGCCCAGCAAATTTTCTCCGGGAATTCAGCAGGAACACTAGCTAAAAATTTGCCACCAGGCTTTAAGACTCTATAAACTTCATCAATAGCCTCTTTATATTCGTGGAGGTGTTCTAAAACCTCAGAACATATAACCAGATCGAAAGTATTATCATTAAAAGGAAGTTTATAAGCTGAGCCACTTAAAAAACTTGTTTTTTTATTTGAGATCGATTCAAAAAATTCAAGGCCTTCTAGGGATTTATCTAATGACTCTAAATGAGGATCTAGGCCAACGCATTGCATGTTAGGAAATGCCTCCATTGAAGCAAAAATATGCCTACCCTCTCCGCACCCAAGATCAAGCATAATACCTTCAAATTTATCTAGCTTTATTTTAGAAAAATTAAAGGTTAGCATTTTTAAAATCTTGAATTGTTTTAAAGATCATCTCTTCATACTCTAGGGTTATTTTTAGCCAATTAAAGTTATCAATTATATGTTGTCTGCCACTTTCTGCAATTTTTTCAAATTCTTGATAGTTATTAAAAATATTTTTAATTGATTCAGATAGTTCATTCTCACTTTTTGGAGTAATTAGATTAGCGAATTCACCAACTAATTCTGGAATTGAGGCTGTATTGGTAGCAATAAGAGGAATTTCACAACTCATTGCTTCAATAACTGGATACCCAAAGCCCTCATATAACGAACTAACAATTGCAATTGAACTTGATGCATATTCTTTTGCAATTTCTTCTTTAGTAAGATCTGTTTTAAAGGTTACTCTATCTTGAATTGAAAGCTCATCAATTAATCTAGAGGTATGGCCATCATTTTTCATTTTACCTATAACCAATAAAGATATTTCAGGAAATTCTTTAGCTAATGCAAACAAAGACTTTAATGTGTAATCAAGGCCTTTTAATGCAACATCTGCGCTTGCAGTGGTGATCAACTTAAATGGTGTTCTTTTGATTTCTTTGTAAGGTATAAAAATGTCAATATCTAATCCGTTATTTATAACCTTTATATTCTCTTTATTAGCACCAAAATCTTCTACGATATCTCTTAAAGAATTTTTTGAAGGTGTAATAATTCTATTAATATTTTTAGCTACCTTGTTTTGCATCTTTAAAAATGAGTACCATCTATATCTAGAAAGTTTATATAAAAAATTATTTGCTGATTCTAGTTCAAATTTAAAATCCTTCGATATTGGATGATGGATGATTCCAATAAATGGAAATCGTTTTTGTATTTCCAACATGCCATAACTTAGAGACTGATTATCAATAACTACATCATAATTATGATTGATTTTTAAAAAATTATTTGCTCTATGACCAAATGTTCTCATCTCGGGGAAACCGCCAAAAAGAGTAGAGAAAAATTCATAAAAATCTATGAGCTTTTTATCCTTTTTATTTAAAAAAATTTTTAATCTTTCTTTGAAAGAAAATGTTTGAAATAGATCTAAGCCGGGTAATTTAATAAGGTTTACTTGATCAGACAGATAAGGATATGGGGGACCAGAAATTACATCTACTTCGTGGCCCATAATCATCAATGCTCTAGAAATATCATTAACGTATACTCCTTGGCCTCCACCAAAAGGTGCGCTCCTATAACTAAGAATTGCTATCTTTAGCTTTTTCAAAATATTTATTCAGAGACTATGCTTAGCCAATCTTTATACTTATTATTACGGCCACTAACTATATCAACATATGTTGTTTGAAGTTTCTCTGTTATAGATCCAATTGATCCAGCGCCAATAGTAATCTCATCAATCTTTGATATTGGGGTTATTTCTACTGCAGTGCCTGAGAAGAACACCTCATCACTGCTAACTAGTTCATCATATGTAATATCTTTTTCTATCACCTCAAAGCCAAGATCTCTAGCTATTTGAATAACTGATTGCCTTGTTATTCCATTTAAGCAATGGTCGGTCTTTGGAGTGCTTATAACATTTTTATTAACCAAGAATATATTTTCTCCACTTCCTTCTGATATATATCCATTTTTATCTAGTAATAAAGCTTCATCTGCACCCTTCTCTATAGCTTCATGAAGTGCCATTGTAGAATTAATATATGTTCCAATAATTTTGTATCCTGAATGCAACGGATTACTGTATTGCTCATAAGATGACTTAATTATGGATATGCCATTTTTCTTTGATTCGGGGCTCATATATGATGGCCATTCCCATGCAGCTATTGCAACATTTACAGATAACTCTGTTGCTCTAATTCCTAAAGACTCACTCCCCAAAAACACTATAGGACGTAGGTATCCTTCTGATAGATTATTTTTTAAGAATATATCTTTCTGAACTTGATTTAGCTCTTCCTTGGAATATGGAATCTTTACGCCAATCTTACTAGCAGCATCAAATAATCTTTCTGTATGATCATTTAATCTAAATATTGCTGCTCCTTCATCTGTTTCATATGCCCTAACTCCCTCAAACACGCCTGTTCCATAATGAACCGTATGAGATAAAATATGAACTGAACTATCTTCCCATTTTTCATAGGAACCATTCTTCCATATATATTTTAAATCGGTGTTTACAAACATTTTTACAAGATATAATAACGAGTCGCTATTATGACAAACTAAACAAAATAACAAAAGGATTGAATAACAATGCATGAGTCCATTTTTAGAGAGAATGATATTAGAGGGACATATCCTGAAGAATTAAATGAATTAGTCATTAAAGATATAGCTAAGGGTATAGCAAAAAAATGTAAGGCTGAGGGAGTAAATTCAATTGCTGTTGCTAGAGATGGCAGGCTTTCAGGTGAGTCCCTTCTTTCTAGTTTTTGTGAAGCTATGATTAGCTATGGTTTAGATGTTAATTGTATTGGATTGGCAACAAGTCCTATGCTGTATTTTGCTGCAAAAAAAGAAAACTCTAAAAGTGGAATAATGATCACAGGAAGTCATAATCCCAAAGATTATAATGGAATTAAAATGGTCGTTAATAATAGTTCTGTTTCAGGAAATGAGATATTAACTTTGATTAACGACAATGAAGAGTTAAGTACTTCAAATCAAGGCCAAATTACTTATAACAATATTAAAGATATTTATATTGAAGAGGTCATTAATAATGTTGAAGAAGATTTAAGTAATTTAAAAGTTGTTCTTGATTGTGGTAATGGTGTGGCTGGGCACATTGCTCCCGACTTATTTAAAAAATTAGGCTGCGAAGTAATTGAATTATATAGTGATGTTGATGGAAATTTTCCAAACCATCACCCTGATCCAGGCAAACTAGAAAATCTAAAAGATATTATATTAGAGGTTAAAAAACAGAATGCCGATATAGGATTTGCATTTGATGGAGATGGAGACAGAGTTGGCTTAATTACCAATAAAGGTGAAATGATATTCCCTGATAAGCAAATGATGTTATTTTCTAAAGATATTTTGAAAGACAAAAGTGGAGGGATAGTTTTTGATGTTAAATGCTCCAATCATCTTGAAAATATTATATCTAGTAATGGTGGCAAACCTATCATGTCTCCAACAGGACATTTTCATATTAAAAATGCAATTAAAAAGAATAATGCATTATTGGGTGGAGAGATGAGTGGTCATATATTTTTTAATGATAAATGGTATGGCTTTGATGATGGTCCTTATGCTGCAGTTAGAGCTGCTGAAATATTAGCAAAATCAAGTGAATCAATCTCTGATATATTTTCAAAATTCCCTGACTCTTTCTCAACTCCAGAATTAAATATTACCGTTACAGATGAAAATAAATTTGAGATAGTTAAGAGATTTATTGAGGAATCTCAACTAGAGGGTGAAAAAATTACAATAGATGGACTAAGAGTAAATTTTAAAGACGGTTGGGGCCTATTAAGAGCATCTAATACAACACCAAAACTTGTTCTAAGGTTCGAAGGGGACTCATCTGAGTCTATGAATAGAATTCAAGAAGAATTTATTTCAGAACTCTCTCGCATTTGTCCGGAGATTGATATAAATTTAGATTAACTAATGAAAAATGATAGAAAAAATATTATTTTACAATCTCTAGCAAGCCTACTTGAGGAAAGAAATTTATCAAAAGTTACTACAGCGATTCTTGCTGAGAAATCAGAAATAACTGAAGCAGCTTTATACAGACATTTTCCAAGCAAAAGAGCAATCTATGCTGAACTTTTTTCTTTTTGTGATGGAGCAATATTTAGTAAATGCTCTGAGCTAAAAAAATCTGATATAGGATCTAAAGAAAAAGTAAAAAATACATTTTTATTTTTTATGCTTTTCATTGAAAAAAATAAAGGCTTTGCAAGGCTAATCTCAAGAGAAGCTCTTTCTTCTGATGAGCAGAATGTTTCTGATGCGGTTAATCAATTCTTTGAAAGATTGGAGCTATCAATTAAACAAATGCTTGCTGAGGATTCTGATAATCTTATAGCTCAACCTGGAGTTTCTGCTCAATTAATAGTCACATGTCTTGAGGGCAATGTTGGAAGGTATATCAGATCAAAATTTAAGGACTCACCAAGCAATTACATAGAAAATATATGGGATTTACTTAGTATAAACATATTTAAAAGCTAATCTTCTATATTCTCATCTAAGAACAATTCAAAGTAAGTATTTTTATTTTCCAGGCCATCGATCTTACCTGTTTTTTTATTTACTCTAATAAAAGATAATCCTTCAGGTATATTTTTTTCTTTTATCTCTAAAGTATTTAGCTCTTCATTCATATAATCCAACCATATTGGAAGAGCAATTGTTGATCCATATTCATTTTCTCCTAATGAAGAAAAATCATCAGTCCCCACCCATACTGTTGTAACTAGATCTTCATGAAAACCAGAAAACCAAGTACTTACTGCATCATTTGTAGTCCCAGTTTTTCCAGCTATATCATCTCTATTTAAGAAAGAAGATTTTCTTCCAGCAGTTCCCTTTTGCATGAATTCCTGCAATATGTCTTTTATAAGAAATGCTATACGTTCATCTATAACTGGGTCTTTTTGAAGTTTGGGATTAATTAAGAAATATGGTTTTTTGATATTCATTTCAAGTGTATTTAACCAAGGAAAAGCTTTAATTTCTGCATTATCATTAAGATTTACATAATCATTATGAGAATAAATAATATTTCCATCCCGATCTTCAATTTTAGAAATATAATAAGGGTCGACTAAGTACCCACCATTTGCTATCACACTAAATGCCCGAACCATTTCTGCAGGTGAGAAATTTCCAGACCCTAATGCTAACGAAAGATCAGATGGTAGTCTTGATTTTTCAAATCCAAAATTTTGAATAAAATCATGAGATTTACTAATACCCATCTCTCTTAATAGCTTTATAGAAACTATATTTATAGAACGGATTAATGCGTCTCTAATAGAAGTTGGGCCATAGAATTTGCCAGTATAGTTTTGTGGCCTCCAAATGCTTTCAAGATTTTTATCCTCAAAGGCAATTGGTGCATCATTTATTAAAGATGATGCATTATATTCATCCGCAAGAGCGGTAGCGTAAATGAATGGCTTGAAGCTTGAGCCAGATTGAGGGTATGAAAGACGCACCCTATCAAAATTGCTTTTATTAAAACTGGTACCACCGATATATGCCCTAACTGCCCCAGAAGTTGGATGCATTGAAATAAGCGCTGACTCTGCCTCTGGAATTTGATCTAACAATAAGTAATTCGCTTCTTTTTTAAAGTAAACAAAATCTCCTATATTTAAAAAATCTTTAAATGAATTGGGCTTTGGCCCTCTTTCATCTATTGATATTCTTTTCCTAGCCCATTCATATTCAGATGACCATGGAATTGAATCTATCTCTAAGTCCTCATTGATAAAATAAAGACTATTATTGCTAAGATTAATTACTATGCCTTTGGAATGAGTTTTATAAAAAGGAAAATCTTCAAATATTATATTTATCCTATTTGATAGCTTTGTTTCATCATCAAAAGAACTCAACTCCAACATTTCATCTGATATAAAATCAATATTCAATTCAGCTAAGCTGTTGAGTTGTTCTTGTGTAAATATATCTTCAAAATTTTGAGCTTCTTTCCAGCCATGTCTTTTATCATATTCTGCAAGTTGAGTTATCACTTTTGTATTGGCATTTTTTTGAGATGTTGAATTCATAGTAGTAAAAATTGACCAGCCATTCTTATAGGCCATCAATCCATATCTTGAAATAATTTCTTGTCTAGCAAGCTCAGCTAAAAATTTTCCATCAACATCATATAAATCAACGTTTCTTGAAACAACTAATGATGATTCAGCAGCATTATCAAATTGGCTTTTATTAATCATTCTAAGTTTAAGCATTCTGGATAAAATCCAATTTCTTCTTTGCTTTGTTCTTTCAGGAGCCTTTATTGCATTTATCCTCGATGGAGATTGAGCCATTGCTGCAATTGTCGCTGCCTCAGCCAGTGTAAGGTCCAGGCTACTTTTATTAAAATAAGTATTTGCAGCTGCCTCAATACCATATGACCTATTACCAAAAAAATTTCTATTTACATATAACTCAAAAATTTCTTCTTTGGTTAATTTTCCTTCTAGCTCCAGCGCTAGGAATATTTCTTTAACTTTTCTTACAATTGTTTGATCCCTAGTTAATAAGTATCCTCGAACTACCTGCATTGATATAGTTCCGCCTCCGCCAAAGCACCCCTTAGGGCCCAAGCACCTTATAACTGATCTGACTAGGCCGGTATAGCTGATTCCCTGATGATTAAAAAATTGATCATCCTCTGCTGCTAAAAAAGCATCTTTTATATATGGGGGGATATCTTCAAAACTTATGGTTCTTCTTTTTATTTCTCCAAATTCTCCAATTAGTACTCTATCCTCTGTATATACTTTTAATGGCATTTGAAGTTGTCCTTCATCAACCAAAGAAATTTCTGGTAAGGATGGTCTCAAAGTTAAGTATGTGCCTAAAATAATAAGTATTGCTAATACACAACTTAAAATGCTGGTCCAAAAAAGAAATTTAATTATTTTTAACATAAGATTATAAGAACCATTATTACTTTAGATTACATCTTTTATTATCAAAAAAACTATTTTATATAGTTCAATGGTAAAATTCACATAATCATAAGATAAATCATATATGAATATATTTATAGTAGGTCCTATGGGATCAGGAAAATCAACAGTTGGAAAGATAATTTCTAGTGAATTATTCTTGAATTTTTTTGATACTGATGAGGAAATAGAATCAAGAACAGGTGCATCAATTGACTGGATTTTTGATCTTGAGGGCGAAGAAGGCTTTAGAAAGAGGGAAAGTCAAATTCTAGAAGAAATGGTTCAACAAAATTCTATTGTGTTATCTACTGGTGGTGGGATTATTCTCTCTGAGCCTAATAGGGAACTTCTTTCCTCTAGAGGAACTGTATTTTACTTAGCAACACCTATAGAGACTCAGCTTGAAAGAACTTCCAAAGATAAAGACAGACCACTTTTGAAAAATGGTGATCCTGGAAAAATTTTAAAAGAACTGCATATTGCAAGAGAAAGCCTCTATGAAGAAGTTTCAGATTATGTTGTTAATACAGAAGGTAAATCTAGCCAAGAAGTTTCTGCAGAAATCATAAAGCTAGTAAAAAACTATGGCTAAAATAGTTTCAGTTGGTAAAGGAAGTTCAAGATATGATGTAATCATTGCAAAGAATGCGATGAATAAAAAAAACCTTTCAAATCATTTAAAGAATAAGAATAAAGTACTAATTATTACTGATTCGGGTATTCCTATAAAATATATTAAAGAACTCAAGATAATTTTAGACAAGCATAAAGTTTATGTTCATACGATCAAGGAAGGCGAAAAGTCAAAATCTTTCAACACATATAAAGTTATTACAGAAAAACTAGCTCAACTAAAATTTGATCGTTCAGATTGTATGATTGCTCTTGGTGGCGGAGTTGTTGGTGACATAACAGGATTTTGCGCAGCATCATATTTAAGAGGAATAGATTTTATACAAATACCTACAACTCTATTAGCTCAAGTTGATTCTTCTGTGGGTGGAAAAACTGCTATAAATATTAAGCAAGGTAAAAATCTTGTAGGTGCATTTTATAATCCAACTCTTGTGCTTATTAGTACTAAATTCTTAGAAACTCTTTCAGATAAAGAATATAAATCTGGCCTTGGTGAGGTTGCAAAATACGCATTTATTGGGAATAAGAGATTATATAAATTTATGCAAATTAATGCAGAAAATATTAAATTAAAGAAACTAAATGTGCTTGAAGAAATAATTGAAGAATCTGTTAAAACTAAAGCAAAAATAGTTACAAGTGATGAGAAGGAAAAAGGAATAAGAGCAATTCTTAATTTTGGTCATACATTTGGCCATGCTATAGAAGCTCATAACAAATATAAGGGGCTTACACATGGAGCTGCTGTGACATTGGGCATGGTTATAGCTTCAAAAATATCTTTTTTTGAAGGGCATATTAAGGCATATCAACTTGACGATATGATTAATCTAATTGAATCATTGGGATTAAAAGTAGATTATTCAAAATATTCATATAACGACCTCAAAGGCTATATTCTTAATGATAAAAAGGTTTCAAAGGGTAAATTAAATTTAATTTTAGTTAATGATAAAGGTAAGGCCTTCAAAACTGATCGTTATAAAATTAATAATTTAAGAAAAGCTTTCAGTTAAGCTGCATTTGCAGTAGTTGCCTTTAATAGATCTTGTATATTTGATGCTGCTGGAAGAACTAACCAAAAGTAAGGTTCGTATTTATCGAAGTCATCCATTAAATCTTTAGCTTTTTCACTATTTGTATATTTGTAATGTCTTCTAATAATCTCTTTTAAGTGCTTCCTATGTGATTGCATATCTTCAGTTGTAATCCTTTCAAGATTAACTAGTCCTCTATTGCAATTATCAAAAAATGTTTTGTCTTCATCAAGGACATATGCAAAACCTCCAGTCATTCCAGCTCCAAAGTTAGCGCCTACTGAACCAAGAACTGTGACATGACCTCCTGTCATGTATTCACAACAATGATCGCCTGCTCCTTCTAGAACTGCATTTGCACCTGAATTTCTTACAGCAAACCTTTCTCCAGCTCTTCCAGAAACATATAGCTCGCCGCCAGTGGCTCCATAAAGACAAGTATTACCAACTAAAGAAGGATTATTCTCCGATGAAGCATACTCATAACTATTTTTAACTACAATCCTTCCACCATTCATGCCTTTACCAACATAATCATTGGCATCACCATCTATATTTAAAATTAATCCATTGGCATTCCAGCAGCCAAAACTTTGCCCAGCAGAACCTTTTAAATTAACAGTTACAGATTGTTTTAGGCCAGCCTCTCCATAGTTATCTGCGATATATCCTGATATTAATGCCCCAAATGATCTGTCTACATTACTTATGTTTGTATTTATTTCAATTGATTCATTATTATCTATTGCTGTTTTGACTTGTTTTAGAGCCTTTCGTGCCAATAATCCTTTATCCCATGGCTGATTCTTTTTAGAAGTACAATAATATGACTCCTTTAACGATTCATCTTTATAAAGAAGATCATTTAAATCAATTGATTTGTATTGCTTATCTAAACCTTTGATTGTTTCTAAATATTGCGTTTGCCCAATAATATCCTCAAGCTTGCTAATTCCCATGATACTTAAATGATTCCTGACATCTTCAGCAATGAATTTGAAATAATTCATAACCCGCTCTTTCTCACCAACAAAATGATGATTAATAAGATCATCTCTTTGAGTTGCAACTCCGGTAGCACAGTTATTTAAATGGCATATTCGTAAATATTTACATCCCATTGCTATCATTGGGCCCGTGCCAAAACCAAATGATTCAGCGCCAAGTATAGCTGCTTTGATTACATCAAGTCCGGTCTTCATTCCTCCATCGGTTTGAAGACGAACCTTATGCCTTAAACCACTATCTCTTAAACTTTGATGTGCCTCCGCTAAGCCTAATTCCCATGGCGATCCCGCATATCTTATAGATGTTAGAGGGCTAGCCCCAGTTCCACCATCATGACCAGAAATTGTGATTAAATCAGCATAAGCCTTGGCAACACCTGATGCTATAGTTCCTACGCCTGGTTCAGATACTAACTTTACAGATACTAAAGCTTTTGGATTTACTTCTTTTAAATCATAAATTAATTGAGCTAAATCTTCGATTGAATAAATATCATGGTGAGGTGGTGGAGATATTAAAGTTACGCCTGGTGTTGAATATCTAAGTTTTGCAATAAGTTTATTAACTTTTCCACCTGGTAATTGTCCACCCTCTCCTGGTTTAGCGCCTTGTGCAATTTTAATCTGCAAAACTTCTGCATTAACTAAGTAGTGAGGTGTTACTCCGAATCTTCCAGATGCTATTTGCTTAATTTTTGACATTTTTAGAGTTCCGTATCTTTCTTCAGCCTCTCCGCCCTCACCAGAATTTGATCGACCTCCGAGAGAATTCATTGCCTCCGCAAGTGTTTCATGAGCCTTCGGAGACAAAGCACCTAAACTCATTCCTGCTGAATCAAACCTAGTTAATATCTTTTTTTGAGATTCAACCTTGTTTATATCAATTTGTTTTTTACCAGTATTAATTTCTAATAAATCTCTGAGCATTGCTGGTGGCCTATTATCAACTAATGAAGAGTAATTTTGATAAGTGCTATTCAAGCCAGAGTTGACTGCTTCTTGAAGTTTTTTAACAATTTCAGGATTATAAGTATGGTATTCGCCCCCATGAATGTACTTAAGTAATCCGCCAACTTTCATGTCAGCGATATTAGATCTTGCATACTCGTTTAAAGACCTTAATTCTAAATCTAAATCTTTAAATTTCTTACCCTTGATCCTGCTCTCAGTATTTGTAAAACATAAATCAACTACATCTGTATCCAATCCAACTATTTCAAAAAGTTGTGACCCCCTATAACTTGAGATAGTCGAAATACCCATCTTAGAAATAATTTTTAAAAGACCTTTATTAATACCCTTTCTATAACGTGAACAATTTTCATGAGCATCTCCCTTTAATTCATTCCTGTCAGTGAGATCTAGTATTGTTTGATATGCCAAAGTTGGATATACGGCTGTAGCTCCAAAACCAATTAAACATGCAATCTGATGGGTATCTCTTGCAGAAGATGTTGTAACTATAATGTTCGCATCTGATCTTAGACCTAGCTTTACAAGACGTTGATGAACCGATCCAACAGCCAATAGTGCATTAATCGGTAAACTGCCTTGTTTTGGTAAGTCTTCTATTAGATGAATAATTGAAGCTCCTTTCTTCACTTTTCTAACAACCTCATCTTGAAGTTTTTTCAATTCAGCCTGAAGGTTAGAATTGTCATTAAAAGATAAATTAATTTCTGCAGATTCAAAATAGGGATTATTTAAAATTGAATTTAATTTTCTGTAAGATAGAACCGGTGAAGTTGTTACTAGTCTCTTAGCGTGGTCAGCTGTTTCTTCATATATATTGAGCTCAGGACCATAGCAGGTTTCAAGAGTCATTACAGCTGCTTCACGCAAAGAATCAATAGGTGGATTTGTCACCTGAGCAAATTGCTGCCTGAAATAATCATATATTTGTCTATGCATTTTGCTCATAACTGCTAATGCCGTATCATCTCCCATTGATCCAGTGCCTTCTTGAGAATCAATTGCAAGAGGTTTAATCACTGATGTTCTTTCTTCTTTAAATAAAAGAAATAATTTTGATGATTGAAAAAATTTTGATGATTCAAATTTCTTTAAACCTGGACCCTCATAGGAATCAAGTCTAGATTCAATATATATTGCATTTTCTTTCAGCCATTTTCTGTATGGGAACTTCTGCTTTAAATCGTTATCTATCGAAGATTCATCATGAATTATGCCTTTTGAAGTATCTATTGCTAACATACCTCCAGGCTTTACTCTGCCTTTCTTTACAATCTCATGCTCTTCTACAGGATTTACTCCAGTCTCTGAAGCAATTGTAATAATATTATCTTTATCTAACTGAAATCTTGCTGGTCTAAGGCCATTTCGATCAAGAACACATAAGGCCCATTTTCCATCTGCCATGACTATTCCAGCAGGACCATCCCATGGCTCCATGTGCATTGAATTGTATTCATGAAAACCTCTGACATCTGGATCAAGAGTTTGAATGTTTTGCCATGCAGGCGGAAGCACCATTCTAATTGCTCTAAATATATCTACTCCACCTTTGACAAGCAATTCAATCATATTATCAAGAGATGACGAATCAGATCCTGTCTCATTAACAAGTTGTTTAAACTTTTGAATTTTTGGAATAAATGGAGTCAAAAATTTAGACGATCTTGCCTTGACCCAGTTCCTATTTCCTCTAATTGCGTTTATTTCGCCATTATGTGCAAGGAGTCTAAAAGGCTGAGCTAAATGCCATCTTGGACTTGTGTTTGTAGAAAATCTTTGATGAAAAACACAAGTAGATGCCTTAAAATTTTCTTTATTTAAATCAACATAAAATTCTTTAATTGCATTAGGTAGCATTAAGCCTTTGTAAACTATGGTCTTAGAAGACATACTACATATATATAAAACCTCATCATCTAAATATATTTCTTCTATAAATTTTCTAGCTTGAATCAAGCTTGTTTCAAAAATATCTTGATTAAAATCTTTACTATTTGGTTTTATAAATAATTGATATATTTGCGGCATGCAATCTAGCGCAATTTTTCCTAAAATATTTTTTTTTGTAGGAACAAGACGATGAGTTATCAGTTGAAGATTTTCATCTTTAAGAATCTTTTTAATTTTAGGAAGAATGTTAACAAGATCATCTTTATAGAAAACCTGAGCTACCGCAAAATAATCTTCAGGATCAATACTCTTTTCTTTTAAAAGAGTATCTCTAAAAAATTTATGATCAATATCAAATAATAATCCACACCCATCACCAGTTTTGCCATCAGAACCAACTCCTCCTCTATGAGTCATACTAATGAGTGCATTTATAGAGTTGATAATTATTTTATGCGACTTAACCCCATTGATATTAGCAACAAGACCAAAACCACAATTATCTTTAAATTCGTTTTTTTTAAATAAACCAGGCATATACAGAAAATTTTTGTTAATTATAACATATAGACATTTCAATTATATTTAAAAAGTGTCATACTTTGTCATACGTTAGCACACAATTTAATATGAATAAGAAAAATAAGCAATATCAGATTGAGAAAGGAGTTTTGTTGTTCACCCAACCTCGGTCCCCTTACTTTTACGGTAAGTTAAGAGTTAATGGAAAATACATTACAAAATCATTTGCTCCAATTGAAGAATATGATGCAGCGTTAGATATGCTCTTTAAGTGGCGCGATGATATTTTTAGTTCTGGAGAAAACAATTTTACGATTGGTGCAAATACAAAAACTTTAAATTACAGAGATGAGTATTTATCTCATGAGAAGCTTGAAAATGATTTCCAATTTCTTGAGGTTGGGAGATTTGATCCAGCTAAAAAGAGTACAGAAGAAAGAAAGATCAGTTTTGTAGAAATTTATGATGAATATAATCAGGTACAGGCCTCCAATCAAGCTCATAGATGTCTAGATTGTGGAAACCCTTATTGTGAATGGAAATGCCCAGTTCATAACTTTATTCCTGATTGGTTAAAACTTGTAAATGAGGGAAATATTATTGAAGCTGCAGAGCTATGTCACTCTACAAATAGTTTGCCAGAGGTTTGTGGCAGGGTATGTCCTCAAGACAGACTTTGTGAAGGTGCTTGCACATTGAATGATGGTTTTGGAGCAGTGACTATTGGTTCAACTGAAAAATACATCACTGAAAAAGCATTTGAAATGGGTTGGAAGCCTGATATGTCACAAAGAAAATGGACAGATAAAAAAGTAGCCATTATTGGGGCTGGTCCTGCTGGAATTGCATGTGCCGATGTTTTAACTAGGTCTGGAGTTCACAGCCACGTTTATGATAAAAATGAAGAAATTGGAGGCTTGCTAACCTTTGGTATACCAGAATTTAAATTAGAAAAATCTGTTGTCAAAAGAAGAAGAAAAATCTTGGAAGGCATGGGTGTTAAGTTCAATTTAGGAAAAGAAATAGGTAAAGATATTCCCTTTAAGAAATTATATTCTGATTATGACGCAGTATTTTTAGCCATGGGAACATATACCTCACTCGAGGGCGGTTTTGCCGGCGAAAAACTACCTCAGGTCTATAAGGCAATTGATTATTTAATTTCAAATACAAAAAAATTACTGAAGCTTAAACAAGATAAGAATGACTTCATCAATTTAAAAGGTAAAAAGGTTATTGTTTTGGGTGGTGGAGATACAGCTATGGATTGTAATAGAACTGCTATTAGACAAGGTGCTAAATCTGTTAAATGTCTTTATAGAAGAGATGAACAAAATATGCCTGGCTCTAAAAGAGAGGTCCAAAATGCGAAAGAAGAAGGTGTAGAATTTGAGTTTAATATTCAACCAATAGATATTATTGGTGAAAAAGATGTTGAAGGAGTGAAGATAGTTAAGACTCAGCTTGGCGAACCTGATCAAAATGGAAGAAGGGTCCCAATCCCCATACCAGGCTCAGAAATAATTTATGAAGCTGATGCTGTAATTGTTGCCTTTGGTTTCAGAGCCAGTCCATCAGATTGGTTTGGAGATTTTAATATTAATACTCAAAAAAATGGATTAGTCTTGGCAGAAGAGCATCAAGAATATAAATTTCAAACATCAAATAATAAGATTTTTTCAGGTGGTGATATGGTCAGGGGCTCTGATCTAGTCGTTACTGCAATATGGGAAGGACGTGAAGCAGCAAAAAGTATAATAAAATATGTTTCATGAAAACAGAAGATTCAATATTCCTTCAAGCGCTTAATAAAAAACCATTAAGTACTCCTCCAATTTGGTATATGAGACAAGCTGGTCGATACATGCCAGAGTACAGGGCTGTTAGAAAAAACTTTAAGAATTTTTTAGATATGTGCAAGAACTCAGATGTATGTTGTGAACTTGCAATGCAGCCTATCGATGCATTTGATTTGGATGTTGCGATACTTTTTTCTGACATCCTTACAATACCTGATGCTATGGGTTTAGGTGTAAAATTTTTAGAAGGCGAAGGCCCGGTATTTGAAAATCCAATTAAGACGTCTAAGGATGTTATGGATATTCCCACCTTTGATCCAGAAAAACTTTCTTATGTATATAAGGCTGTATCAAACATCAAGAGCACTTTACCAAAAAATATTCCATTGATAGGCTTTTCTGGAAGCCCTTGGACTTTAGCGGCATATTCAATTGAAGGAAGGTCATCAAAGAGCTTTGAGTTTACAAAAAACTTTATCAAGCACAATGAAAAAGAAGCTCATATCTTTTTACAAAAACTAACAGATGCTTGCTTTATTTACTTAAAAAAACAAGTTGAGGCTGGCGCTGATGTAATACAAATATTTGATTCTTGGGCAAATCTTTTAACCAAAAAAGATTATGAAACATACTCGCTAATATATATTAAATCTTTAATATCAAAACTAAAGAATGACCCTATAACCTCTAAAATTCCAGTAATTTTATTTGCAAGAGAGCCTGAGTTTAGTTGCAATGAAATGGTTCAATCTCAAGCTGATTGTCTAAGTTTATACTGGAGCACTAAAAACATTGATTTAAACTTTTTAAGCGGAAAAGTAGCACTTCAAGGAAATCTTAATCCTGAAATTCTTCTTCAAGAAGATAGCATAATAAAGATAGAAACAAATAGAATATTAGATAAATTTAAAGGTTATCAGGGCTATATTTTTAATTTAGGTCATGGGATTACACCAAACATTAGTCCAGATAAAATCAAACTTTTAACTGACCATATAAGATCTAGATAGATATTTTATTTTTTTTCAGGCCAGAGTCTTATTAAGCCTTCCTGTGCACAAGAAGCTATTAATTCGCCACTCTTTGTAAATATGGATCCTCTAGAAAATCCTCTTGCATTTCGTGTTATCGGGCTATCAATTGAATACAAGAACCAATCGTTTAAATTAAGTTTTTTATGAAACCATATTGCATGATCAAGACTAGCATTTTGAAGGTTCTTAGTTAAAAAATTTACTCCAACCGAGTTATTAGCAGCAGCTATTAATCCCATATCTGATATGTATAAAAGGAATGCTTGTTGAATTTCTTGATCATGAGGTAGTTTTCCTTTCGCTCTTATCCAGGTATTTTTATATGGAGGCATCCTTTTGGGTTCAAAATAATCCTGAATTTCAACAGGTCTCATTTCTATTTCTCTTTGTTTTAAAAACATAGGCATGTCTTTGCTGTCAATGTTGAGCTTTTTTAACAGAATTTCTCTATTTTCTAATTCGTCTTTAAGTTCTTCTGGAGCTGGGACATCAGGAATAGTGATTTCATGCTCTAAGCCATCTTCGTCTTTTTGGAATGAAATAGAGCAACTGAATATAGCCTCTCCATCCTGAAGTGCTTTAACATTTCTTGTAGAAAAACTTTTACCATTACGAATTCTATCAACTGTAAAAATAATAGGCTTTTCCATGTCTCCAGGTCTTAAAAAATAAGAATGGAAAGAATGAGCATAATGCTCAACATCAATAGTCTTATATGCAGCAATTAGCGTCTGAGCCATAACTTGACCACCAAATACTCTTCCCCATCCAACATTTTTTCCATTCCAACTATAGATATCTCTATCTACTTTATTTAATGTGAAGAGATTTAATGATTTATCAAGGAGATTTCTTTTTTCATTCATAATATTAAAAGCCTCGACAGTTGAACTGACAAATTTAATGAATTAATCACATGCGCACATCTTACATGTTTTATAAAAAAACTAGAACTTTCATATTTCAAAAAGTATGATGGCCATCTAAGTTTATAATG
>ERZ802822.113-NODE-113-length-61351-cov-15.601348_pt1 | contig 61351 bp, 62 predicted proteins | sample MGYA00345649_ERZ802822 | MGnify/ENA primary metagenome ERZ802822 (study PRJEB30503, sample SAMEA104212359) | marine metagenome | biome: Westerlies Biome; feature: [SRF] surface water layer (ENVO:00010504) within the epipelagic zone...; material: water... | reverse complement strand
TCACATCGATGTTTGAGTTGAAGCGTTCAATCATCATCTTCTGGTATTTGCTAAACGATATCTTCGTGCTGATAGATGGCGCGTCAGAGGCCTTTAGAACATTCTTGCCTGTGGCAATCCGTGACTGAATATCCTGAATGTCACCAGTAATCCGGTTCAGCATGCTTAGCGCCTGGTCGTTATAGATGCGGGTACTGATTGCCATGATCTAACCTCAAAGTGTTTGCAGCAGCGTGTCGAACAATTCACGTGCTGTTGTTAGAATGCGCGCTGAGGCCTGATAGGCCTGCTGCTGTTGGATAAGATTGGCCGCCTCGGTGTCAAGGTTGACACCAGAATAAGCCGCCTCGGCCTCGATGCTGGCTTCCTTCAGTGATATCGCCGCTTCTTCAGCCAGCATGCCGGACTGCACCAGCGAACCAAGCCGCGAAATCGCATTGTTGTACATCTTCTGGAAGTTGCCACTGGTGCCGGCACCAGATGGTCCGGTCTGCAATGCCAGCATGGCCTGCAGATTGCGGTTGTCGCCAGTGCCAGACGCGTTGCTGGCAACAGAAAACTTGTCGTCTGCATCCAGCACACCGCGGAACCCGAACGTGAACCCGCGAGCCGTGGCCTTATCACTGGAATCCAGCGTGCGTGTCGCAACCGATGTCTGTGTCTCGACATCAAAAATCTCAACAATCTTGTTCGCCGCATCCTTCACCCGAACCTCGATATCGCGGTGTATCGCCGGTGTTGTCAACGGGGTTTCGTCATAGGCCATTGTCAGGCGTCGCGGGCCACTGTTGCCCAGAAAGATTATGAGCTCTTCCTCTGGCAGATTGTCTAGCTTGAGCCCCTGATCGGCAAGGCTGCTACCGCTGGCTGTGACAGTGGGAACTGAACCACTGGTCTGCTTTGTTGCAGTTACAACCGCGCCGCTTACCGTCAGATCATATCCAGGGCTTGCATAGGGTTCGGTCAATGTCTTTGCCGCCGCGCCCGTTGTGACAGGCGTCACCGTAACAGTGCCAGTTCCGGTCGAAAGTGTCGAACCGCTGCGTGATACCTCGAGAGATGTGCCGTCAGTAACAGTCAGCGTGACGACATTGCCGTTGGCAGACGCAGAAGCGATGCCGGACAGGGAGCTGCCACCACCACTTTCACTTGCATTAGCTGCAATGGCCGTATTGATCGCATTTGCGATAGCTGTCGCATCACTGCCGCTCATCGCAGCGGAGATGCTGAATTCCTTATCAGTCGCAGCCGTGCTACCGCTGTTTGGCTTATTGTCGAGTATAAAGCCCAGATTATAGGTGTCATCCCCGTTGAATGTCAGTGTGACCGTATTGTTCACTCCTGATGTTCCAGTACCTTCGATATGCTGGAAATCATCTGAAAACCGTGTCGACACCTTGGTCAAGCCTTCCATGAGACCAAGCCGGCGTGCCACGTTGACGTTCTCGGTGTTTGCGTTATCGACGACAATATCAATGTTGGACCTGCCGACTGTCCCCGACGCCGAAACAACATGCAATTGCTTGCTGCCATCAAAGAATGCAGTCAAGCGCCCTGGCTCACCGCCGGTGATCACCGGCTCACCCTTCTCGATTGTCAGCGTATAGCTTTTGCCCTCGAAGGTAAGTGACAGGCTGTCTCCGGCAACAGGTGTTGCAGCGGTGCCAACAATCGAGGCGATTGGCACATCAGACCTGAATTTTTCAATCATCGCTGACGCGACAGATGCGCCTGTAGGTTCAACGATGTCGCCCGCAGCAAGTGTCTTCGTTGTGCTGCCTATTGTCATCTGGTAGCTGGTTGTCTGGGCAGCTGATGACAAACCATTAATCGACTGGCTGTTGGTATCGACACCATCCAACAGGCTGAACTTGGTAGTGACATCGCTTGTTGACGTGTTCACTTTTGTGACCATGTCAGTGGTGTCAAACGTCTTGACGGTCATCCCGAGATAACCCGAAGCGCCTGACCCGTTCAGATAATCTCCTAGATAGGTGGCGCCTGTATGGAACCCATTGGCAGCAGTCATCGCAGTTTGGTAGGCGGTGATTTGAGAGCTGTCAGGAGTTGTGCCCGCAACATGGCGTCCTTCACGGGTGAAAATTTGTACGTCGCTGGCAGGAGACACCTTGTCAGACGTCAAGCCGGCTATGCTGCCCCCTGTTGAAATACTGACTGAAGCAGCGGTGAAATTGGCATCTGTATGGCTAATATTCAGGGAGCCAGCTGCCCCTGAAGAATGCGCGCCTATCGCCGCCAAGGTCGTGCTTGCACCCGTGCTGACGATTGTGCCGGTTACCAAACCGCGGTTCAGAGCTTCAGAGATTTGCGATGCATCCGTCCAGACCCCGGAGAACCCCTTTACCGTCTGGAAATCAACATTAAACGTAACAGTTTCGCTAACAACACTGCCATCCGACTGCGTTGTGTCATAGCTCAGCGAGAGGACACCCACATTACCAAGATCGCTTGTGCCAAGACCAAATTGTGCCTGGCTCTGCTTGGCAAGTGACAGGATATCAAGCTTGCTGATTTCAGGCGGGATCCGAGCAACCGAGCCGGGGGACAGAAATTCTGTGGCAGCCACGGCCGAGAATCCGTTGTTGAACACATCCTTGATCTGCGGCAGCGCAGATGGCGCAACTGCCGTTGTCGGCACCGCATCGATGACAACAGAACTCTTGTTGCCAGGATTGGCAGACACCATCAATGGTGAGGCAGCTGCAATATCTTCTGGTCTTTGTAGGGCAACGGTTACACCGCGGGCACTTCCCGCCACCGGATCAAAAATGAACTGGTCAAAGGTTTTTGCCGCACCACTGAAGATGATCTCGACACCACGGAACGCCACACTGGTCCGACCGCTGATAACGGTGGAGCCATCGGTTGCTGTACCGGTCCATTTATCGGCATCGGCATCATAGGCGAATGTCACCTTGCCAATTTCGATCGCTTCCGGATCGGTGATCCGAATCGTGGCAGAGGCTGTACCGGTATTCGTTGGCATGGCTGTCAGATCAAGGCTAAGGCTCTTGAAAAAGTCGCCGCCTTCCTTGCCTTCAGCATTGAGACCTCGATTGTGTATCGCATTCATGTCGCGCACTAACGTGAAGGCGATACTGTCCGCCTCGTCCAGCATATCCACTGCGGTCATGTAGGCTGACGACAGACCGTGAATGCTGCCGCCGGTAATCCTGCTTGTAAATGTGTTTTGAACTCCAGGACCTAGTACCAGATTTAGCTTGTTAAGCCCCTCTAATGCACCCAACTTCACTGCACCATCGGTCGAGACAAGTACCGGGCCGTTCGGACTGTCGCCGAGCGTCAGCTTGGCAAGACCACGCTCATCTAGCGCGGTGTGGACTTCTATATATTCGTTGATCTTGTCAATCAGCAAATCACGTGCATCAAGCAAAGAATTATTGACCTTGATCTGGCTGCCGGTTGCCAACTGAGTGTTGATACGATCCAGCTCTCCAGTCAGGATGTTCACTTCCTGCAGCATGTAGTCAGCTTGTGTTACAAGGCCTGACTTCATCTCGTTCAGAAGGGTTGAAAGCTGCCCAAAATTGTCTGCCAGTTGCTTTGCTTGTTCTAAAGCAACAGTACGGCCAGCCATGTTGGCCGGATCGCTGGATACCTGCTGAAGACTTTCAAACAGCTTGCCAATTGAATTGCCAAGATTGGCATCTCCGGGCAACATTATGTTTTCGATCTGCGTGCTTGCAGCTACGTATGCAGTGCTCGATTCCGCAAATGCCGTAGCACTGCGCGCTTTGTTCAACAAAAACTCGTCAAAGGCTCGGCGCATCTGGGCAACACGTACACCCATGCCAGCATTCATGCCAACATCAAGGTTGGACCCCTTTGTTGCTGACAGCTCTTCAAGATCAGCACCGCGCCTCTTGTACCCTTCGGTATTCACATTGGCGATGTTTTGACCAGTGATCGCCAGTGACTGGCGATAGGATTGCAGGCCAGTTCTGCCGATATCATAAAGATTCGACATGCGACCTACTTCCCTCTGCCTTCAAACTGTCTGATCAGCGCTTCAGCAATTCCCAGATTGACGCCTGATGCAAGTGAGGACGCATATTCCCGGTCCAACATTTCCTGATATTTGTCCATGCTGGAGCTGCCGAGAATATCATCCGCAAGTTTAGTCTGACGTGCCTGCTTGATCCATTCATTCAGGAAAATGGCTTCAAACTGCTCGGCCACTTCACGCAATTCGGAATCGCGATCAGGCGTGCCCAGCCGGCTTCTGTCGAGCTGGCTGGTGGTCATGTCCAATGTGGTCTGGGTCATATCGGAAAGCATCTGGACCGCTCCTAGATCACTATGATTTCTGCGCGTAGCGAACCGGCCTCGCGCAGGGCTTCAAGAATGGCCACCAGATCAGCCGGGCTGCCGCCAACGCCATTGATCGCGTCAACAATGTCCGCCAACTCCACCCCAGGATCAAAGATAAAGGCGCGTGCGGGTTCTTGCTCAATCTCGATTTCCGTGTCATCGACAACCGTCGCTTCACCCGGCGTGGTAATCGCGCCCTGTGCGTTCTGCGCCACATTATTGGCCTGGAACACCTGCTTGTCCTCGTTCACGCGAACGGTCAGCGACCCATGTGTGACAACAGCTGGTGTAATCCGCACATCGCCGCCAATGACAATCGTTCCGGTGCGTGAATTGACAATGACCCTTGCCGCTGGTTGTGCCGGTTCAACCTCGATATTCTCAAGCAGACTTACAAACGAGACTTTCTGCGCCGGGTCCTGGGGTGCACGTACCTTGATCGAGGATGCATCAAGCGGTGTTGCCACTTCAGGCCCGAAAACTTCATTCACGGCTTCAGCCACGCCCATGGCGGTGCTGAAGTCAGACTGATGCAAATTGAGAATAATATTCTCGCTGGATTGAAAGGGTGACTCAACCAGTCGTTCCAGAGTTGCACCGCGCGGAATACGGCCAACGGTTGGCACATTTACAATGATCGACGAGCCGTCATTTCCGGTGACACCCAATCCGCCAACAACAACATTGCCCTGGGCAATCGCATAGGTTTCGCCATCAGCACCCAGAAGCGGTGTCATCATCAATGTGCCACCGCGCAAGGATTTTGCACCGCCAATAGTTGAAATTGTAATGTCGAACTGCTGACCGGGCTTCATAAATGCAGGCAATTCCGCTGTCACCATCACCGCCGCAGCATTCTTTGCACTTAGATTCGCGGAATCGGTCACCAGACCAAATTGCGACACCATGGATTGCAACGACTGCAATGTCAGACCTGAGTTGCCATCGCCGGTGCCAGCCAGACCAACAACTACACCATAACCGACAAGCTGATTTGAACGGATGCCGGCAATGGAAGTCAGATCCTTAAGCCGATCAGCTTTTGCCGTGCCAATTGATACCACCAGCATCAAGACTGACAACATCATGACTGATAAACGTTTCATCATCTCGTTCACTTTCTCTGCTGTGGCAGCGGCCAATTTCTTAACCGCTGCTGGCACCATATCCCTAAAGTGGTGAAATAGTCCGCATGCCGCGGCTCAGCCAGCCCTGACGACCCGAATCTGCGATCTCACCTGCGCCGACATACACGATCTCTGCATCGGCAATCCGGTTAGACGCTACAAGATTTGTTGCCGACACGTCTTCTGGGCGGATCAAACCGGTCAGACGAATATATTCATCGCCATTATTCAATCGCAGCTTTTTCTGACCCATGATTTCCATGTTTCCATTATCAAAAACGCGGGTCACCATGACGGTCAGATAACCCGTCAGCGAGTTGGACTGTGCTGCAGCACCAGCACCGGCAAATGACTGCGCGGTGCCCATTTTGAACGCATCCGCCTCCTTGCTGAGACCACCTGTCAGCAGGTTGGGAACGCCAACCGGAAGATCTATATCAAAGCCATCTGCCTTTGATGACGAAGTTGATTGCGACTTTGTTGCTGTGAAGGTTTCAGCAAGGGCGACTGTCAAAATGTCACCAACACCGCGGGCGCGGATATCAGTTGCAAACAGGCCTTGTGATGATGCCTTGTAGATGGCGCCCGTCGGCACAACAGAATCAGGCTGCGGTGTAGCTTCAAGATAGATCGGATCAAACGCAAGCGATGCTTGGTTCTCGACATAGCTGGTACAGCCGCCTGAAAAGGCAATGGCAATGGCACCGATAAGGCTAAGGGCAGATTTATCCATGATGTCCACTCCACAAACTGATTAGAGATTCTGCGAGATAAAGCGCAGCATTTCATCGACAGATGTGATCGATTTTGAGCTGACCTCATAGGCACGCTGTGTTTCGATCATCTCAACAAGCTCGGTCACAACATTGACGTTGGATGCTTCCAAAGCGCCCTGGACAAGACGTCCTAGTCCCTGCTCGTTTGGATTACCCTCGATCGGGTCTCCGCTGGTGTCTGTCTGCACGAAGAAGCTTTCTCCGACCGGCTGAAGACCAATCTTGTTTGTGAAGTCAGCGATCGTCAACTGTCCCACTTCTTCAGCACCCACACCGCCGGCCACAAGAACCGATATAATACCATCGCTAGAAATATTGATCTGTGATGCACCGTCAGGAATGGCAATTTCCGGCTGCACAACATAGCCGCTGGCTGTGGTTAGCACGCCCTCAGCATTTGTTGCAAAGGAACCGTTACGCGTATAGCCAACACGCCCGTCGGGCAGCAACACCTGAAAGAAGCCGCCGCCTTCAATGGCAAGGTCGAGTGAATTGTCCGTGGTGGTAATGCTGCCCTGGCTCATGAATTTCTGGGTGTTAACGATGCGCGCGCCTGTACCAACTGAAAATGATGAGGTCAGATTGGTTGCTGCTGTCGTCTGGTCACCGGCAACACGCCGAACCTGATAAAGTAGGGTTTCGAAATTGGCACGATCACGCTTGAAACCGGTAGTGCTGACGTTCGCCAGGTTGTTGGCGATAATCTGCATCCGCGTTTGCTGTGCGTTGAGGCCAGTCTTAGCGACGTGCATTGAGCTGGTTGACATGTCTCGTCTCCTGCTAGGTAGATGTCCTACCTGTACTAAGCAAGAGACGTGCCAAAGACAGCATGCTTTTGATGGATTAGTTGGGCATTCTCAGCAGTGATGCGCCGGCACTGTCGATTTCACTGGTCGACGATATCAACTTCACGTTGATTTCATACTGACGTTGATCCTCGATTGTATTGACCAGCTCTTCAGTGATGTTGACATTGCTGAGTTCAATGAATTTTGGGATCACGCGAACGCCCTCATCAAGCGCTGGTATAGTACCGTCGGAGACGCGGATTTCACCATCAGGAAACTTCTTCAGATCAGCACCTTCCGCCAGTGTCATGGCTATCCGGCCCAGATTTACCTCGGTACCGGGCGCAGAGCCCAACGGTTCAACTAACACATCACCTGTTTCGTTTATCTTGATGTTACGGTGCGCTGGCACATTGATCGGCTGCAGGTCTGTGTTCAAAACCTTGACACTCGCGCCGTTCATGAGAACGCCATTTTGATCCACTTTCAGATCACCACGACGGCTGAGTGATGGCTCGCCCAACCCTTGCACAACCAGATAGCCCTCGCCCCGAATAGCGATGTCTGTCTTGATATCTGTCTGGCTGAGCGTTCCGGGTGATGATTCGAAATAGTTCTTGTCATCACGGATAGCTAGGGCGCGGCTGTTCAGTGTGTTTTCGCCAACCATGAAGGCTGTGCCCGATGCCTTTGTTCCGATATCACGCCGGTATCCGGGCACCGAAATGTTGGACATGTTCTGGGCACGCACTGACCTGTTGTCATAGATGTTGTTCAGCGTGTTGAACGCGGTGTAGATCAGCTTATCCATGGCTTATTCTCCGATTGACCCTGCCCGAGCCTACATGCGGATGTTAATGATGGTCTGTGTCAGACCTGTGGTTGTTTCAATCGCCTTAGCAGACGCCTGGAAGTTTCGCTGCGCGGTAATCAGGTTCACCAGTTCCTCGGTAATATCAACGTTTGAGCGTTCCAGCGAACCAGACAGTACCGTACCAAACCCCTCAGCACCCGCTTCGCCGACCTGCGGCGCACCAGATACAGCTGTTTCGGTATAGGTTGCATTACCGATTTGTTTCAGCCCGTTCTGGTTGTTGAAATTCGCAACAACAATCTTACCAAGCGGATTATTCTGACCATTAGTGTAGTTGGCACGAATTGTACCTGATGAATCGATCTCGATACCGTCAAGACGTCCTGATGTGAAACCGTCCTGGTCAACAGTCAGAACAGAGAAAGGCTGTGCCAGCTGGGTTGAGGTCGAAAAATCAATATCAAGTGAGATCGACAGACCCTCTTCCTGCTTTTCATAATGAACCAGGTTCTTCGGGCTCACCAGCTTACCGGTTTTATCGAAGGTCAATTCGCCCTCGTCGATATAAAGCGGATAGTAACCCTCCACCATGTTTTCCGGTGGGTTGGTAACCACCTCACCATTCGCATCAACATAAAGCGCAACACCGTCGGCATCGGTTGCCTGAACCAAATTGTAGATTTCCGGCACCGAACCGACACCAAGTGGGACATCATCCAGACCAAGGCGGGCAGCACCCTTTACCTTGATCGTCGAGTCCGATCCTGTTGTACCGGTTGAGAACGTAAAGCTGTTTGACTCGCCGCTATAGCTGACGGTCACACCACCAATGGTATCGCCCGTTATGGGGTCGGTAATCTGATTGATACGTGTCTGCAGTGCCTCGGCAAGCGTGGTTCCAACATAGGATGTGGCGGGCACCTTGATGATGCCGCTGATGCCGTTTACCGACACGTTGAAGATGTTGTCACCATTCTGTGAAGACAACTTGAAAACTGTATCAAGCGGCTCGTTGGCACTCGCCCCGATAGCACGCGCTGGCTCGGCACTCAAACCAGTACCAGCAGTAAACAGGAAATCATCCTTCGTCGCACCAAGACCAAACAGCGAGTTGTCACCGCCGCCGATGATTGTGGCATCAACATCATAGGCCGCTTCAATACGAGCACCGGTTGCAGCGCTAATGGTATGGCGACCGATCTGGATGTTTGAACGCTTCTGGTCTGTCTCGACATTGTTGGCACCATCAGCAGCGATTGCCTCACCAGTGGTTCCACTGGAAATAGTAAAATTCTGCAGGTCACTGTTATACGCCACATCAATTCCGTAACGCTTGTCATTTGGCTGAATCTCGGCGCCTGTTGCAACGAAAGAGCCGCCAAACAGCACCTCTCCACCACGAATCTGCACCTGTGACGCATTATCCGCGTTGGTCAGTCCAATGTTGTTTGTCCCGCTCTGAGTTGAAGATCCATAAACGGAGAAGGAGTTGAAGTTACTCTCCGTTCCGCTGCCAAGCACGGTACGGTCAACTTCGAACTTCAAACGCTGATTCACTTCATCATAGCCAACCTTTACGGGCGGGTTCTTCTCATCAACCCAATCAACGGAGGATTTTGCGAGCACGGTAGATGTGACATTTGTTGTGCCAAGCGCACCGAATGTGCCGTTTTTGCCACCGATGCTGACATCAAGCGACTGTGCAGTGGCGTCACTTGCTGCGTTTGATTTCTTGATAGAGAAGTCTTGCATATCGTCACGGTTGATTGTGAAGGTTTTTGGATTGGAGGTTGCGTCATAAGTGATTGAGTAACCCGCCGCCGTAAATTCTGCTGCTTTGGCATTAAAAGCCGCGAACACATCACCTGCCGTGCCAGTACCTGTGGCACCACCAACATTGGCCGCGGTTTCGATTACGGTATCAACGCCGCCAACAGACAAGGTCAACTGCCAAGTGTTACCAGCTGTGATGGTCGCTGGCTCTTTTAAAACAACTGGGTGATGAAGGTTCTGCAGCCCAAGAAGAGACAAATCATCGGTCGCAAGATTTGCATTGCCTGTAGCATTATCAATTTTCTTGTCAACAGCAACGAAGGCACCCTTGCTGATATCAGCATTAGCTCCCTGTGCTTCACGCACGATAATTTTGCCACTACTATATTGCTCTTGCGCACCATCATAGACAGGGTGTGCCCCCTCAAAGTATGCCTCCATCTTTGGCTCGTCAGCAGCGGCACTGGTCAGGGCAAATACGTTTGCTGTACCAGACTGGACCTTGAAGTCACTGTCCGAGATTGCCAGACCAGATGTCCCTATATCAATATAGCCCTTATTGGCATAGTTGGCGTCATAACCAGCATCATTTGCTGTATAGGTCGTGACCGAATTAATTGTGAATTCGCGTCCGTTCAGGTCTGATCTGCTTGTTCCAAAAACATGGTCGCCGGCAAGCATCACAGATCGCTGGGCTTCGAAATTTGCTACATCGTTCACGAACAGTCTGATTCGATTGTTCGTGGCATCATATTCTAGCAAATTTGTGTCTCCCGCCGCGTCAGCGGGACCAGCAACAACGCTCTCAAGCTCAGTGAATACACTCAAGCTTGGCCGCTTGTTAAAATAGGAATGCACCATGAACTGCTTGTCAGTTGCGTCATCAACGCGCTGCATTTCAACAATTTGGGTATACTCATATACCGAAGCTATTTTTTCGCCTGTTGATTTAGAGAATTTCAGCGCACTGACACCGAGAGAGTCTGTCGTCGAACGGGCATAGGCGTTCAGGGTCTCATTAATTCGGACCTGGCTATGCGCCAACAGCTGTTCTTTTGTAAAATCAGGTGAGGTGCTGGTGATGGAGAACTTTGGGTTTTCCTGACCAATCAGGTCTGACACATAGCTCGTACCTGCAGTTCCAAGAAGGCTAACCGAAACAGGAGACGGCAACTGTGTTACTGTGCCATCGGCACCAACACGCTGGAAATCAATGCTGATGGTATCATCGACATTCTGTTCAACCTGGAATTTACGGTCATCGCCATAGGCCGCGTTAATTGCACGCTCGACTTCTTCTGACAGCTGCTCGGCGTTGTAGAAGCCTGGGTTGATATCAATGCTGACTGGCTGGTCCGAGTCATCGACATTCACCAGCAAAAAATCCTTGCCCCAATAAGAGTCGCTGCCAGCGTTTCCAGCATCACGTGTGGATTTGAATTGAAGCGGATCTGTTACAATTTCAACAAGCTTGTCACCCTCTTCACCAAAATCAAAGCTCGATGATTCACCTGAAATCTTGGCTGGTTGAGATGGTACCAATTTATTCAGATCGTCGAGCTTGTAAAGCGGCGAGCCCTTACCTTCGATGAAGTAGTTATCATCCGGAATGCTTGTCGTCTGCTGGCCAAAACGGTCAACAAAAATCTGATTGCCCGCATCATCAACCGCGCTGACCAGATCAGGATCAATGATCGTGTCGTTGATCACAAGACGCGTATCATATTTGTTTGTCGGATCGTCAGCAGATGCAGCCTGTGTCTTGATGAAATAAACTGTGGCAATCGTCGGGTTACCCAGATCATCAAAGATCGTGATCGATGTTGAGTTGGAGAACGTCTCGGGATCATTCGGATCAAAGCTATATCCGTCCTGGAACTGTGGGCGGTCCGTGACAACATCGGACGCCGCGTTGACGTTAACACCCAGTGTTATATCTGATGTCGCACGTGGATCACCTGATGTAACAGGCAGCTGCAGCGGCACCGCACTGTCCAGATCCTTTGCTGTAACAGATCCGTCAGTGTTGACGGGATAGGTCAGCAGATACTGGCCGGCGGAATCGACAACGTACCGGTCATTGTTCACGTTCAGCGAACCGTTTCGGGTATAAACTGTCTGGGCCGATGTGAGTGACGGCTTGAGAGCAAAGAAACCCTGGCCAGAAATCGCAAGGTCAAGCGCGTTCAGCGAGGCGGCAATGTTACCCTGCGTAAACTGCTGCTTGATGCCTTTCAGGATTGTACCCGAACCGATCGAGGACGAGGCGTTCTGCAATGGTGAGGTGGCAAAGATATCACCGAATTCCACACGACTTCGCTTAAAGCCGGTGGTTCCCACGTTGGCGATATTGTTTGACGTTGCCGAAATGTCAGCCGAAGAACCGTTCAGTCCTGTAAGCGCGGTATAAAATGACATCTTTTACTCTCCTAGGGGCCTTTTCTCATTCATGGCCTGCAAGTTTCGTTCCAGAATCAACTTGCGTTGTTATCAGCTACTTGGGGGCAGGGTTGCGGGATCAGCGCTTGAAGCGTCCCACATCGGCGGCACGCACCTCGCCATAGTCACGAACATCCAGCATGACGCCGTTCGGACCGTCACCTGTTGATGCTGCCAGAACCTCGGCAAACACGTTTGGTGTCAGGCTTTCCATGCCATTGCCCATATCGGCATATGCCTCGATGCGGACAGACGAGCCAGCGTCGACGACGTCAGCAGGAACATCCGTCCAGGAAAATCCGACAAGGCCGGCCGGCTGACTGCCCAGTTCAATGGTGTGAAGCAATTTGCCCTCGGCATTACTGAAGGCCAGATTGGTAATGCCCGACGCCGAAGGCAGATCGAGCATACCGTGGATTTCTCCGTTCTCGTCGGCACGCGCCGCGTTACCGGGGATCATAACCGAGCTGCCAAGAAGATTGGCTGCTGTGGCAATCCGAAACTCGCCAAGCTGATCCGCAATACCTTGCAGGGTCGAACCCATTTCGGTGATGCCTGTCACTGTCGAGAACTGCGCCATCTGCGCGATGAAGTCACCGTTTTCCATAGGAGCGAACGGGTCCTGGTTCTGCAATTGCGTTGTCATCAGCTGCAGGAACTCGGCCTGGCCAAGTGAATCCTTGGAACCGGCTGCCTCGTCTTTCTGCTTGTTCACGCCAAGCTTTTTCAGAATGCTGTCCAGTTGTGCCTGGCTCGATGGATCAATGCTGCTCATTCCTGGTCTCCGTTAGGTCACTTGCCCATATTGATGGTGCGCATCATCAATGCGCGGATTGTCGAAATCACTTCAATGTTGTTCTGGTACTGGCGGTTCGTCTCAAGCATCTCAACGAACTCCTCTTCAACATTCACCGCGGCTGCGTAAACAAATCCGTCATCATCCGAGAGGGGGTGAGACGGCATGTAAATGCGTTCTGGCTTGCGATCAGATTGCACGATCTGGGCCACTTCGGTTGTCGAGATGCCATTTTCCTCAAATTGATTGGCATATGTTGTCTGGAACACCGGCTTCATCGCGCGATATGCGGTCTCTTCGGTGCCTGAAACATTGCCAGCGTTCGCCAGGTTACTGGCGATTGTGTTCATGCGCACAAGCTGCGCTGACATCGAGCGACCGGCGACATCGAAAATATTATCGATCTTGTTCATCACTCGCCCCGGATTGCGGACATCAATCCGCTGATCTTGTTGTTAAGGAATGTCAGGCTGGTCTGATAGCGGATGACATTCTCGGAAAATTCCATCTGCTCCACATTCATCTCGACGGTGTTACCGTCGCGCGATGCGCTGACCGGATCACGGTAAAGCAAGTCTGCAGTCGGTCCGCGCAGGCTGGCCTGAATATGCTTTGTATCAGTCGCCTGAACCGCACTCTTGCTGCTGCCAGCTGCTCTGCGGATTTCATCCTGAAAATCGATGTCACGCGCCTTAAAATGTGGTGTCGCAGCGTTTGCAATGTTCGATGCAAGAATCTTATTGCGACGCGCACGTACTTCCAGCGCGGTTGAGTGCACATCAAGATATTCGCCAATGCCGTTCATCTTTGTCTCTCGTAGCCTGACTGTTTAAACAAATAAAAACAGTCTGTTAGTTGTATCCAAATTGGGTCTTGCCCCGTCTCCACAAAGAAGACTAAAAAATTCCCGGAAGACCCTCCGTTGGCCCGTATTTTGCAATAACGATGCCAACTCAAATGGTGAGGACAAAAAAATGGCGGCATCAACAATCTCAAATAGCGGCGGGCCCGGCTCATCTGCGCAACTGTCACCCATGACAATCAAGGTGCGTGACAAGATCATTGAGCAATATGCTGATCAGTCTCTTGATGCGATCAATGAGTCGCTCAAACGCCTGCTGGCCAACGAAGAGGATGAGCAGAAGCGCCTCGGCGTTCTGGCCGCGCGCGTCTATATTTTGCGCCAGCGCATCTCGGGGCTTTCCAATACTGATGACAAGGCTGTGCTGACCGCCAAGTCCCCGACCGCCGCCAATTTTCATACTGGCACTGTTGAGGCCGATACAGAATGGACGCGGCTTCGCATCATTAAAGACTGTGAAGTGAACGGCGTCAGATTCCCGAAAAGCTTTATCATTGACGTCAAATCAGCCGATGCGTTGAAACTTGTTGAAGCCGGAAATGCCGAGCCTGTCGAAGCAGACGCACCGCAGATGCCGGCTGCAGCTGTGGCCGAGCAAGCCGCCGCCCCGGCCTCCGCGCCAGCCGCCGCCCAAGCTGAAGATGATACGGATGATGCGCCGGCACCTGCCTTGGCGGACCTTGATGAGGCACCGGCTCTGGCCACCACGCCGGAGATTGACCTCGACAACCAGCTGGATGCGCTTGGCTCTGGTGACGATGATGAAGAGACAGACTTTATCGCCCAGCTGGCGGCACAGGAAATTCCGGAAGACGATGATGAGGACAGCGTCGATCTCGCCGACAGTGATCTCGCTCTGGATGGCGATATAACGGCAGAGCTGGACGCCGGTGCCGCGAGCGAACCAGAGATGCAGGCATCACCACCAGCAGAACCAGCTGAAGAAAAACCTGAAACTGTTCCTGTTATCGAAGCACCGAGTGCTCAGGATGTGACCGCAGCGCTTGAGGCACTTGGCGCGGCAGATGACGATGATGACAGCACAGCCGCTTTTGCCGGTCTTGAAGATGATGATGAGACCGACATTGTCGCCAGCGCTCCGCTCGATGCTGAACTGGGCGACGCGCCAGACAGCGATACGCCCGATGCTGACGCCGAAGACACATCGGGAGCCGATGCCTTTGCCTCTGCAACCACGATTGCTGCAGACGAAATTGCCGCCTTGCTTGGCAATGTCGGTGATGAGCTGGGAACGGACAAGCCGGCAAGCTGGTTCGAGGCACAGCAGAGCGCCGAGGCCAATGACCGTGACGAGCCGTCAGATAGCGAGACAGACAGCGATGATCGCTAAGCCGTCAATGCCAAGACGATTTTCAGGCCATTGCCTGGTGCTTGCTTTATGTCTGCCACTGATTGCCGGTTGTGATCTGCTGACACGCTTTCACCAGGAGCTCTATAAATGCCCGTTGAACCCGACCGGAATCATCGAGGTTGACTTCCGCGCCTTCAAGATTGGTGACGAGGCGAAGCTGTTCTTTACCGACAAAACAGTGACCGCCAACATCATCGAAAGCACCGATGATGCGCTTTCCGTGCAAAAGGACAATCTGATCGTCCGTGTCGATCGGAATTCCGGCATTGTGCGCCTGACGCGTGGCAGCCGTTTCACGAATGTGCGCTGTACGAAGACCGTGTTCAAAATGTAAGCGGGCATTGCGGTGGCTTGCCATGCTGCGAATATGACCTGCGGCCGCTCTGGCCGGTAGGGTGCCAAATATACCCGTCGGCACCCTCGGTGTATTTCTGCCGTGCCCGTCAGACTTTCTTTTTACCATGAAATGTGACGATGGCCTCGGCCTCGGCAAGCGAAATGCCGGTTTCATCGGCAACAGCTTCCTTGGTTGCCCCGGCACGGGCAAGTTCAATCGCCTTGCTCATACCGACCTCGCCCCGCACGCCGTCGGCCAGCCTGTTCACATCACGGTGCAACGCTTCCATGATGATCTTGGCAGCATTCGTACCTTCAATCAGCAGGTCGTTCTGGTCCTTCACCTCACCAAGGCGCTTCAGCTGCAGATCCAGCACCTGTTCATTTTCGCCAAGCCGCTCTTCAAGCCGGCCAAGACGGTTGCTCATGCGGGTGCGCAGCAGGGCAAATTGCAGCCACAGGCCAACCGTGATCAGCAAAAGCAGGATGACAAGGATAACAGTGGGGGTGAGGAAATTCATGCTGCCGTCCGGGGTTGAGACTTGATCAGAGTGCGATGACACGCATCGGCATCGCAGCGTATTCAAGGGCGCGTTTCGAGTGCCGCCCGCATATAGTCTCCGAAATCGTTCAGCCAGACAAGCCTGCCGCGTGTTCTGGTTTCCAGAGTGGTGAGAAGATCGACAATCTTTTCAAGCGCAGCGCGATGTTCTGGCTGCAGTCCGTCCTGCTTGATTGCATCCGCCAAAGGCGGCCAGGCGGTAGCAAGATGCTTTTCGATGCCGTTCATCGTATCCAGAAAATTGTTCGGATCATCCACAACAGAAAAGGCGCTCTCGAGACGGACCTCAAGCGCGTTTACAAACTCTTCAAGTTCTTTTTCAACAGTCATAAAGACTCGTGGTTGCTGACGACTAGCCCTTCATCTCGCGATACGCATGCATCAACGCATCAGAGATGCGATCCACATTAATCGGGTATTCACCCCGCGCAATCGCTTCCTTGATGCGACGAACCGCTTCACCATCGATGGGTGGCGCTTCGGCCATCTGCGCGACTGCCTTTGCAGACGCAGCATTGCTGACCTTCACGCTGTCACCGGACGCTGCGGCCGCAGAAGCCTGTGCAGGCGCTGCTGACGCATTGCGGGTGTCGCTGGGACGAGCCTTCTGCAGATCGAGTCTGCCGACTGTATTTTTAATGGCGTCCACCATTGTTGGACCCTCCTCGGTAAGGGTAACGACGCAGCGTCAGCTTTTTTTAGCTACGACAGCCACCTTTTTTTCACTGATTACCTTGGCAAATACTGATTGGCCGCTGCTTGCGTTCTGAACCTTGATCCATTCACCGAATTGTCCGTCTTCCAAGGCAATTCCTACCACATCGACGTTCACCACGCCAGCCTTGCTGGAGATGATAACCTCGGCATCCTTGGTCACCATATAGTCAGGCTCAAGATGTCGTGTACGTACCGGCTTTCCGGCAGTCAAACTGGACTTCAGGCGCCTGCCGACCAGATCATCATCACCCTTGAACGCGCCGATTGCATTGCGCTCGGCCACCTCGACCAGCGCAATATCGTCAGCCGTGATTATGTCACCCTTTCTGACACTGCGATTCAGGGCAACGACCTGCACGGACTCCGCGATTTTATGATGTGCAGCTGGCTTTTTGGAGGTAACAAGACCGCTGATTGACGTGCTGTCCGCGCTGCCGCCAGACCGCCAGTCTGAGGCGCGCGCACTGGTGCCGTTGCTGACATTGGCGCGAATGGCAAATCGCCAGCCTGACCTGCTGCTGCAGGCCACATTGACGGTATGCCAGCTTCCAAACATCGGCAGGATTTCAACCTTGCCAGCACAGTCGGGAAATATGCGATTTGAGGCGATGACCGGTGCGCCCTGCAGGTTTTCGGCGGCAAGGCGTTCAGTGATCAGAACTGTCACCTCGTCGCCGGTAAGACCAGCCGCTGTGGCTGACGGGGCCGCAACAGATGTCATCATCAACATCGCCGCCACCGGTGCCAGCATCCTGCCTGACATGCCACCAAAATACCGCATTCTAACCACCGATGAAGTAGATCTGGTCCTGACGCGAATCTGATGACCGCGTCGGCTGACCAGACTGATTGCCAAGCACAAGGTTCTTCATCTCGTTCAACGAAGGCAGATGCAAGACTTTGTCTGCAAACAGGAAATTTGGGTTGCCGCGAACAAATGCACCCTTGTTCTTCTTCACGATGGCCATCTGGACCACTGAAAGATCAAGGCCGCTGCCGGCATAATAATCGGTAATGATATGGGACAGCGTTTCGTTCGGCTGAACGCGATGACGCGCTGTGTGGTTCGGGTCGGCAACAAAGACATTATTGCTGTCCAGCCCCCCTGAAGATGCGCCTGCATAGGCCGGGTATTCCAGCACGACAATCGGTGCCGCCTGCCCCTGTGCCATCACCGGCAGCAGCATGAACGCCGCAGCGGATGCAATCAGGATTGAATGTTTCATTGCGGAACCTCCATGAATTCGACTGTTCTTCCGGCAAGACGCTGCAAGTCACGATTGCTGTTCAGCGGCACCAGCGTTGATGTCATTCTGTCAACTGAATCCACGCGCATCATCTGCCATGGTGTGTCGGTGCCGGTGGCCACGGCAAGCGCATTCATACGCATGCCGTGATGGCTGCCAATTGGCACTGACAGGCGATTGCCAGTGACTTCAAGGCGCGCCGTCAAAGGCTGGCACTGTATATCATTTGCCATGTCACTGACAAAGCCAGCAACAGGTGCCATCATGCCGGACAGCAGTTCTGTGCGCTTTGGCCGTGACAATACATTGACCGTGCGCAGCAAGGTCTGACGTTCGGTCAGCAACACAGTGTCCACAATATAGCTGTCCACCGGTGCGTAGCTTTCACCCGCAAAAAAGGCCAGCTCGATCTGCATTTTGATTTGGTGGCTGTTACCCCTGATCAGCGAACTCTCTTTTTCACCGGAAAGATGTATCCGCGGAATAACGGCAAAATCCCCGGACTGCACCCGGATCACACCGGTTGTCAGGGCCTGATAATCATAATCGTCGGTCTTGCGCGCCAGTTTTGCCGGATCGAGTTCAGTATCAACCGCCATACGCGCGTTGATGCCGGGTGTCGCCCGCATGATCTCCAGCATCTGGTTCATCACCTTTGTCGCCATCGGTCCGGTGACGGCTGGGGTGTCAGGTGCCTGGGTAATCTGCGGCTTGAACACAGTCATGTTGATGGTCCGCCGCATCGCACAGGACGATCGGGGCAACGCGCCGATTGCCGCCCGGATCGACACTGTATAATGCGTGTCATCAACCATCTCGTTTGTAACCGTGTAGTCGAGAATGCGCGTCGCCGGCTGCACCACAAAATGATCATCAATGGCAGTGCTGGCCATCACAGCCGAGAAGCCGTTGATCTTGGCACCCCCTTCAAGAGCCGCCAGATACAATGCCTCTTCCAGGGCGAGAAGTCTTGCTTCCTGCTGTGATTCAGGGCCCATGATGACAGCGCGGCCAGTTGTTTCGGCAAAACGGAAGCTGTCCGCACGGGCCGACCCTGATCCCAGCGTGAAGGCGACAACACTCAGCACTGTCACCACTGGCAACCAGATGAACAGAATGAAGGACTGCAGGTCACGTCTGCTCATCAGCCGCTGTCTGTCCAGACGATCATAAAGGTCTACAACCATGGTTGTCTCCGATACTGGCCCACTCTTGCTGGCCCACTCATTCAGCCAATCGCCCGATTAGCCGATCGCCCGTGCCGAATTGATCAGGTAGTTGATCATTTCACGGTCGATCTCGAGGACAATTTCATATGTATCAGACCCGGTCGGGTTGATCCGGACAGTACGTGCACCGCGAATGGTTCCCGAAACAACACCGCGGAAGGTGTCGTTCTGCACCATCAGATCAATGACTGTTGTCGATGAATCTACCTGCAAGCCATGAATCTGCTCGGCAAGGTCACGCATAGCAGCCATGCGCGCAGACCGAATGGCCATCAGACGCTTTTGTGCATCTGTGCGGCCCGGCTGCGATGATACAACAGCATAGCCAACCGCTGTCAGCGTTGGCACCTGCTCTGCATTGGCATCAAACACTTCCTTGATCGCGGCCAGCTGACCGGCCTCGCTGTCAAGTGACGGTGCGGCGCTGTTGCCAGAACTGGAGGTCAGGGTCTCACAGGCCGAAATGGCCAGCCCGGCTGCCACCAGCGCACCGGTAGATATTACACGATTCAAATGCAGTGAAGAAACAAGACGAGACATGGCGCATTACATCCTTTCGACTTTGATAGCCCTTTTGGCCTGAAATTTGCCCACCACCACTCTCACACGCCTTTTTGCGGGTGATGTGGTGACGGTCAGATACCTGTGGAACCCACGATGCAGATTTCGTGCCAGTGCCACAGACACACACCGCATTAACGCGCAAATGCCCGTAAATCCTCACTTTCAGCGAACTGGCACGCCTCTTGCTTCTGTTTGGACACACGGCCGCCCTGCGCAGGCATCAGACAATAAGATGTCACCATGCAAAGAGCGGCGCACATATTCAGGAACTGAGCAAAATCAGATGGTTAAGTTGGATTTCACAGCAGACAAGGCGACAGGCGCAGCAATGCGGCCGGCAGCCATCGGTGCTGACAATCTTCTGACATCATCTTCTGGTCACGGGAATTGTACGTCATGGAATTGACACTTCAGCGGTTAGGCCTAGATAACCTTCGCCAGATTGCCAGCGGCGCCATCATGCCACTGGGCATTCTGGCCCTTGTGGCGATGATGGTATTGCCGCTGCCGGTATTCCTTCTTGATACCTTCTTTGTATCCAACATTCTGGTGTCGCTGTTGATCCTGATGGTGGCGATGCACACGCAGCGCCCGCTCGATTTCTCAAGCTTTCCAAGCTTGCTGCTGATTGCAACGGTTCTGCGCCTCGGCCTGAACGTCGCCTCTACACGTATTGTTCTGAGCGAAGGTCATAATGGCGCGGACGCAGCCGGCAAGGTCATCGAGGCGTTTGGCGAGTTTGTGATCTCCGGCAATTATGCTGTCGGTATCTTTGTCTTTATCATTCTGATCATCATCAACCTTGTTGTTGTCACCAAGGGTGCTGGCCGCGTATCAGAAGTGTCCGCCCGCTTTACCCTTGATGCGATGCCCGGCAAGCAGATGGCGATCGATGCCGACCTGAATGCCGGTATCCTGACGAATGAAGAAGCCAAGGCCCGCCGTGAGGAAATTGCCGAGGAAGCAGATTTCTACGGCGCTATGGATGGTGCATCGAAATTCGTCAAAGGCGATGCGATTGCCTCCATTCTTATTCTTGTCATCAATATTGTTGGCGGCCTGATTATCGGTCTGGCGCAGCATGATCTTCCGATAGAGGTTGCGGCCCAGAACTATGTGCTGCTGTCGATCGGTGATGGTCTGGTCGCACAGATCCCGTCACTGCTTCTGGCCATCTCGACCGCGATTATTGTAACGCGTGTATCGGCAACACATGACATGGCTGAAAATATCGGCAAGCAGGTCAGCTTGTCGCGTGCGTGGATCCCGGTTGCCGCTGTGTTGCTGCTGATCGGTTTCATCCCGGGCATGCCAAACTTCATGTTTCTGGTAGCAGCGCTTGTTGCGGGCGGGGCCGGCTACTGGTCCTACACGCGTGAACAGGAAGAAGCCGAGAGCGCAGCGCTTCCCGATGCCGAAGAAGAAGAAGAGGCAGCACCCGACCAGATCGATCTCAGCGAGGTTGCTGACAATTCGCCGATTTCTATCCAGCTTGGATATGGCCTTATTGACATGGTCGAGGAAGATGGCAGCGGCGCGCTGACAACGCGGATCACCGGCATTCGCCGGCAGGTATCACGGGCACTCGGCTTTGTAATCCCGGCGGTGCGCATTCGCGATGACCTGACAATCGATGCCAATAACTACCGTATTCGTGTCGGCCAGACGATTGTTGGCGAAGACAAGATTTACGCCGACCGCAAGCTTGCCATTCCTGGCGACGATGCACGTGTTCGTATCGAAGGGATCGAAGTCAAGGATCCGTCATTCGGTATGGATGCCATCTGGATTCCGGCACAGAATGAGGCCGAAGCTGAATCAAACGGCTATGTTGTCGTGAATCCGGAATCAGTGCTTGCCACGCATCTCTCGCAGCTTCTGCACAAATATGCAGGCCAGCTGATTGGTCAGGATGATGTGCAAAGCCTGTTGGACAATCTGGCAGAATCGGCACCAAGCCTTGTTGAATCTGTCGTTCCAAAGCTGGTGCCCCTGCATATTCTGACATCCGTGCTGCGCATCCTGCTGGAAGAGCGTGTGCCGATCAGCGATCTGCGCGGCATCCTCGAGACCATGCCGTCACTGGTTGCCAGAAACCTCAGCCCGATCGATACAGCAGAGGCACTGCGCCCCGGCCTTGCACCGCTGCTGATCCAGCAGATTGCGCCACTGAACCAGCCACTGCCGGTAATGACACTGGATTCTGATCTTGAGCATATGCTCATCACCATGGTGCGCCAGAGCGGTGAGGATGGTCTTGTCCTCGACAATTCGCTTGCCGAACAGCTGCTCCGCAAGATCTCCGAGACATCCGAGGCAATCAGCGCCGAAGGCCGCCAGGTGGTGATGATCGTCTCGCCGGCCATCCGCCGCCAGTTCTCGCAACTGATCCACCAGCATATCGATGATCTGACAGTGCTGGCCTTCACCGAACTGCCAGACAGCCGGAAAATCGAAGTTGTAGCCACAATCAGCAGTGACGCGTGACGCGCCAGCTGACCCGTATTGAGTAAAGAAAGGATAATGTCATGACCACAATCACCGTAAGCGCGTCAGATACTGCGCAGGCCATGGACAAGATTGTCGAGCGACTTGGTGATGACGCCATGATCCTCGAAACGATCAAGCGCGATGGACGGATCGAAATGATCGCCACCGATGATACCCGCCCCGCCCCGCTGCCATCACCGCGCGGCGACATGCCGGATGAGGCGGAACTGGCCTTTGCCAACCGGCCTGCAAATGGCCGATCTGCCGATAGCCTGTCTGCAAATGGTCTCTCGGCAGTAGAGGGCGGGCGTACCGGCATACCGCAATCAAAGCCGGTTAACGGACTGGATGTAAATATTGGTGCCAGCACCGCGTTTACCGACCTGCTGGACCAGCAGATGGTGGAAACGATCAAGGCGCGCAGCACGGCTGACCATCTGACAGACCGGACGGCAAGTACATCATCCCAAATGGATATTCTTGACGAGCTGCGCGATCTTCGCAGCATGCTGAACGGGATGATGCTGACACGGCCTGAGGGCCTGGATGTCACGCTGGGCCATGCGGCGCCAGTTCGTTTGCAACAGGCCGGGTTTTCACCCCAGGTCATCCATGCCCTTCATCATCACATGACCGGGCTTGACCATGATGATGCTGTGGATGCCTTCATGAATGCGCTGGCTGACCGGGTGATTCACAACCATGCCGAGTCTGTATTTGATGCAAAGCTGGTCTGCGTGGTTGGCAGTTCTGGCAGCGGCAAGACAACGCTTGCCACGAAAATTGCCGCCTATTTCAAGGAAAACGGTATTTCAGAGCGCATTACGCTGGCATCGGCGACCGGTCAGGGCATTGGTCAGAATGAGGATATCAAATCCTATGCGCGGCTGTTGAACATGCGCTCAACCGATTTCGGCATTGGCGAGCTGGCAACCGCCATTCAGGAAACAAGCAACCGCATGATTGTTGATGTTGACGCGGGTTCATCAGATGCGCTCGAGGCCATTCTGGCAGCACGCCAGCACCTTGGCCGCGGCCGTGTCAGTGTGGTCCAGGCCGTTCCTGGTGGCAGCAGCGCGACGATGATTACCCATCAGTGCCGACTCTTCCAAAAGCTTAAGCCGCTGATCGCGCTTACCAAGCTGGATGAATGCGAAACAAGGCCGGCAGAGTTGTCAGCCCTCGCCCTCGAAGGGTCCGGGGTCGGGCTTTTGACCGGTACCACGGCCATTGTGGGTGGAATTGCAATTGCGACAACACCCATCTTGGCGCAATATCTTAAAGCAAACGCCGACCAGTAGTGGCACCGCTTGATGAAGATCAGACCAACAGGTGCAACAAGGTCAATGGAAGGCTGATATGACAGTTTCAATCGTAGTAGCAAGTGGCAAGGGCGGCGTTGGCAAAACCAGTGTTTCGGTCAATCTCGGTCTCTGCTTTGCGCGCCAGGGACGGCGCACGATCCTGTTCGATGCCGATTTTGGCATGGCAAATGCACACATCCTGATCGGAGCAAATCCAAAACGCTTCATTATGGACGTTCTGGATGGCTCTTCTTCGATGGCCGACATTCTGTGCGACGCACCGCATGGCATGAAGTTCATCTCAGGTGGAAGTGGTTTGTTGGAAATGCTTAATGTCGAGAAAACAACTAGATACCAGACCATTCGCATGGTTGATGAACTGCGCGATGAGACCGAGATATTGATTGTCGATGCGCCCGCCGGTGCGTCTGACAATTCCATCGCCTTTGTCGGCGCGGCCGATCATGTCGTGGTTGTTCTTGTCGGTGAGCCGACCAGTTTTCTGGACGCTTATTCCCTGATCAAGGCCGCCAATATCGAATCTAATGTACAGAATTTCAATATTGTCGTGAACATGGCGCGCAATGCCAGTGAGGCGCGCGCCCACTTCGACAAATTCAACGCAACCGTGGGGCGTTTTCTGGATGTGAACCTGAAGTTTGCTGGCCACCTGCCCCTGTCGGACCGGATGCGCCGTGCCATCGTGCAGCGTCGTCCCATCGGCATGGAATCAGGCCAGCTTCCGGAAAACAGATCCTTTATGGCGATGTCGAAAGCAGTGCTTGAAAGTCCGAAAAACCTGCATGCCGGCATTCGCTTCTTTTCTGAAAATGAGGCCGCAACAGTCGGAACCTGATAATGCGCAACCAGTATCTGGAACAGAAACCTGATGTCGAAGAGCTGATCACCAGCCATATGGAACTGGTGCGTCAGATCGCCTGGCATATGCGCGGCAGCGTTCATTCCTCGATGGAAATCGAGGACCTGATCCAGATCGGTTATTATGGGCTGGTAACAGCCGCACAGAACTACACCCTGCGCGAGGGTGCGACCTTCGCCAGCTATGCCGGCATCCGTATTCGGGGCGCGATTGTTGATCATCTGCGCAAGAGCTCGAACCTCTGCCGGACAACCATCCAGATGCAGAAGAAGGCGAACGCCGCCGAACAGAAGCTTCAGGCACGGCATAGCCGAAAGCCGAACGTTGAGGAAATTGCTGCCGAGATGGAAATCGAGCCAGAGGCGTTGATGGAGTGGCAGCAAGCCTTTCAGGCCAATGTGCACCAGTCTCTGGACAGCGTTTACGACGAATTTTCAATCTGGTTTGAATCGCCCGAAAATACGCCTGAAGACAATCTCAACGACGAGGAACTGCGCGGCATGCTGAAAGACGCGCTGCGCACATTGTCGGAGCGTGAAGGCCTGGTGATCCAGCTTTATTATGTCGAGGAACTCAACGTCTATGAAATTGCCGAGATCCTCGAGGTTACAACCGGGCGTGTGTCACAGATCAAGAGCGCGGCAGTGGCAAGACTGCGCCAGTATCTGCGCGATCAGGACAAGATGCTGGTGGCGGAATAACGGGTGTCATGACTGATAACTGGCAGCAAACAGACCAGATCACCATGTCCTTGCAGACGGCCGAACTGCGGTTGGCCGGCATTCAGTCCCAACCCGTCTTTGCCTTGTCCTGTCACCTTGTGACCATCGCACGCGGCCAGTGCCAGATGGAACTGTTCTGCGGTGACCAGACCACAGGCGCGAACGGCGCTGCAATCGGTGATATTCTGATCGAACTGTCGCGGCCAGTGATGCGCGCCAGCTTGCGGACACCTCCACCTCTCTATGATGCGCTGTCGAGGCGGCTGTTCTCATCAACGCCGCGGCCGATCCAGTTCACCCTGACCCTTGCGGCCAAGCTGGCGGTAAGCCTTGAAGGCGATCTGAGAATCGATGAGGAAAAGAAGATCGACATCCTCGATCTTGCGGCGACTGTGCCGCTGCGCTAGGCAGCCATCGCCGACCAGAAGATATGCCGAAAGAAAGACCCCCCGCATATGAGTCCAAGGCAGCGGTTTCGGCCAGCAGGCTGATGGCAACACAAAAACGCCAGCCAGCATATGCTGACTGACGATTTCAAGTCTGTTTCAGCTTGGCCAGCGGATCGCCAACCGGCACAAGCACGTTCAGATGATTACCGCATCAGTGACTTTGTCATCTCCGTAGCGCTCTGCATCAGGCGCGCCGAGCCGGAATAGGCTTGCTGGGCTTTCATCAGCTTGGTCAGCTCGTTGGTGATGTTGGTATTGGACGCCTCGAGATGCCCACTGAACAGCTTTCCAAAATTGCCTTCCATCGGCAAGGCAACAAACGGCGGACCAGATTTCTGGGTCGCCTTGAAATGACCGCCGCCAATTGTTCTCAACCCGCCGATATTCGGAAAATCTGCCAGCGCAATGGCGCCGCGGTCAATAATCGACCCGTTGCCATATGTGACCTGAATCTGACCCCGTTCATTGATGTCGATTGTTTCGATCAGCCCGGACTCGCCGCGCGCATTCACATGCTCTGGCGGAATGGCCAGTGGCTGGCCATCAATCCCGATCACGCCGCGGCCATCCGTGGTCGTGACATTGCCCGCGATATCAAGCAGGAAAGACCCGTCACGCGTGAAGGTTACATCGCCCTCAACCTCGCTGGTTGTGATAAACATGCCGACACCGCTAACCGCGACATCCAGCGCAGCATTGGTAACTTTCAGCGCACCCTGCTTATTGTCCTGACGGCGGGGTTCTTCGGCAAGCGCGCCAAATCCCACATTACGCCCCCTGATCGGCGGGTCTTCAGCATAGGAGTCGAGGAAGTGGCTGTCGCTCCGCTTGAACCCGGTCGAACCGGCATTGGCGATGTTGTTGGTAATGATGGCTATATCCTGGGATGCCATATGCAAAGCATTGCGGATTGTTGAAATCATGAACGCCTCAACCCCTGTTTGGTTAATTGCAGTAAGATCACTGTTCAATTTTCGTACCAAAACCGGGGATAGGCAGAAAATTTTATCCTCGTCTGAGATTGAGGGCCCAAAAGCCTGAAATTTTGAGTGTCTGCCAGCAAATGCCTTTTGTTTAGTTATTGCGAATTCAAGAAAGAATGGCACAATGTCGCTGATCCTTACTATCGAGACAGCGCGTGATTTGCGGACAGTGGACAGGGGTTTTGGTCGGATGAGCCCAAAGCAAAAAAATGCGCTTGTACCTGCTGGCAAGAAAAACCCGCCAGCTGTGCGCAAGCCGTCAGCGCCGACAACCATCAGGCTTGTCGACGAAACGGTGACGTTTGACTCGCGTGAGGATGTGCGCGAGCGGTTGCCCGATATACTGGGCAAGGCGTTGGCGATGATCTGGATCGACAAGGAATTCGCCAAAGTCTTTGCCAGTGATCCGCAGGGCACTCTTGAAGCGCAGGGCATATATCTGCCTGACTATATGGCCATCGAGTTTCAGAAGCCGGACACCAACCGGCCACGGATCGTGGTCTATGAAAAGCGGCCCAACTCCAATTTCCGCCTGCGCATCCTGTATTTGCAACTTGTGATGATGGCTGGCCGATAGCATGATTCTGTCTTCGTTTTTTCCTGCAAGGCTGCTTGCCGCCTGTTTGATATCCTCGTGTCTCACTGTCCCGATGTTTGCCTCTGCGTCAGATGATATCGGTACCAGTGATGCCACCTTTGCCGAGGCCATACAGGCCGTAAAGGACCGTGATTTCCGGCATGCGATCAGGCTGTTCCGATTGCAGGCCGACCAGAACCAGCATGATGCGCAATATAATCTGGCACTGCTTCTTGAGGCTGGAAAAGGGGCACCGCAGAATTTTTCTGACGCACTTGTCTGGGCGTGGAGTGCCAAATTGGGGGGTATCGAGGCCGCAGGCGATCTTGCCGAAGACCTGCTGGACATGCTGCCTGAAAAGGCCGTCGAAGATGTGCGTGAAAAGGTCAAGCAACGGCTTGAGAACAGAATCGAAGCCGGGAACGCCCCTGCCGCCTTTCAGTTTGCGCAGTATCATCTTGAAATGCTTGAAGAACCCGACTTCGAAATGGCCTATATCTGGTACTCTATATCCACCGCTTTGGGATTGCCCGGATCGCTTGAGGCACGCGATGATGCACGCGGCAATGTCGATGATGAAAAAATAGCCGAACTTCAGGGCAAAGCTGGCACGATTTATGAATCACTGAACATTACCAGCGACTAATCGCTCGCGGCTGCCGGCTTGCAGGCTGCGGGATGAAGGAGGTTCACATGGAAGTCAAAGTTCACTGGATTATCGAAGGCGTGGCCGAGCTCGACGCCACCACGATGGAAGAAGCTGAGGAAAAGGTGAATGCCGTTCTTCGCGAAACCGTCGGCGAAAATCCGAAACTGGTAGAAATTCTGGGAGCGCGTGCCGTTCAGGGCAAAGCGTACCTGCCCGGATCCGAGGATGACCCTGAAAATGCGTCGTCAAACAGCTAATCCTGCCATGCGGCTACTGCCGTCCTGCTTGATCGTCCTGGCACTTGGCATTGCAAGCCCTGCCGCTGCTGCCGGACGCACCTACAAGCCTGTGGTCGAGGACAAGACACCGCAATATGAGCTGTGTCGTCTGAGGAAGCGCGAATTTACCGAGGGCGGGACCGACTGTTTCTATCGCCGCCAGACCGGTGGCAAGGATGCGCTTATTCGTGTTGATGATGCAAAGGTGCGCTGTCAGGCCGAATATCAGTGCAAGCGGCTGAAATAGCCGCCTGCACTGTATTCCCGCTGCTCGCTCATTTGAAACCTGCTCATCGGCTGGCCGCTCATCTTTTGGCGGCTGTTGCGTTGCCCGGTTATTTTCCGCGGCAGTCAATACCGTTGAAGTCGCCCAACTCCTCCAGCGAGTCAACATAGACAAGCCCGGATTCTGCCAGCCGTTCGCGCATTGAATAGATGTCCAGACCCACCTCACCGGCTGCAAGACGCTGGCGTTTTGCCTCTTCGCCATCAAGGCGCACCTGCGCTTTGTCCATGACCGAATCGGCCTGCGCGCGTGCAACCACCACCACGCCATCATCATCGGCGCAGATGACATCGCCCGGAAAGACCAGCTGGCCAGCGCAGATCACCGGCACATTTACCGCGCCAAGCGTATTCTTTACCGTTCCCATAGACGAGATAGCGCGTGACCAGACCGGAAAATCCATCTCGGCCAGATCCGCCACATCACGCACCCCGGCATCGCTGATCAACCCCTTGACGCCACGCGCCTGCGCCGATGTTGCCAGCAAGTCACCAAAATAACCATCGGTGTTGGGCGCTGTTGTTGCCAGCACCAGCACGTCACCCGGCTTGCACAGCTCAATGGCCACGTGAACCATCCAGTTATCGCCCGGTGCTGCCAGAATGGTCACAGCTGTTCCGCCGATGCGCGCGCCCGGATAAATCGGCCGCAATGTCGGGTCCAGCAGGCCGGTACGCCCCTGCGCCTCATGGACTGTCGAGGCTCCGGCCGCACCAAGGCGGCTCGCAAGACCGGCATCTGTCCGTTTGATATTCCGCACAGCAACAGTTTTCATCTTACCCTCCTGCCGGCATCATCTTGGACCAGCGCAACCTTTTTCATCTGCCGTGTCATTCATTTTCCAGAATGATCGCACCATACGCGGTAGCAGAAACCGGAATATGATAAAAGCGATACGCCTCGCGGACGCTGTCATTCAGCGCGCCCCGCATCACATTCCACATGATCATCTCGATCCCCTCAGCACCGGCTTCGCGGATGAAATCCGTGTGAGACAGACGTGTATTCGCCATCGGGTCATGCACCAGATTATCGAGGAACTGCTTGTCAAAATCCGGATTGACGACACCGGCACGTTCCCCGCCAAGCTGATGTGACAGCCCGCCAGTACCCCAAATTCCAACGGTTATATCCTGATCAAAACTTTCAACAGCCCGGCGGATCGCCTGACCCAGCTTGAAGCAGCGAAGCGGCGTTGGCTGCGGATACTGAATGACATTCACACATAGCGGGATCACCTTTGTCGGCCAGGCATCCGGCTGGTCATAGGCAATCGACAGTGGCACGGTCAGCCCGTGATCAACATCAAAATCGGCAGTAACCGCCATATCAAATTCATTGAGGATCAGATCCTCGACAATATGCCAGGCCAGTTCAGGATGCCCCTCGACAACTGGCACCTTGCGCGGGCCCCAGCCTTCATCAGCTGGCTGAAACTGCTCGCCAACGCCCATCATGAAGGTTGAATAATGGTTCAGCGACATGGATGTCGCGTGATCATTGAACACAACAATCGTCACATCAGGTGTGTTCTCTGCATGCCAGGCGCGCAGCGGCTCAAATCCCTTGAACAGCTCGACCCAGTAATCCTCATGCGTCTTGCCATTGTCCATCGCCGCGCCAACACCCGGCACATGCGATGTTCCCATTCCAGCGACCAGCCTAGCCATGGTCCGTCTCCTCTTTGCTGCGGTTGCCATCAATCGGGCGACCACCATTGATCATCATTTCCTGAAACTCTTCAAATGACATCTGCGGCGACGACATCTTGCCATACATCACCTGTGGCGGCTGACGGTCATGGCTGACAATCTTGAAGGTGTAATAGACATTCGCGCCAAGCTGCAGCAGGAGAATATAGTCCCGGTCCAGCACCGCCTGGCGTTGTTCGTCCGTCATCGGAAACTTGGCCAGATAGGCCTCTTCATCAACCGCGAATTCCGCCCGGCAGTCTGCCTTGTTCAGCGACATGCAGAACATGTTCAGATGATAGCCCTTGCGATAACTGCGGCTGTCCAGAATGTATGTGCCCGGCACATCATCATAGTCGCGTTTTTCGTCCATCCTGTTCTCCTGTTCGGCGTCTTGGCTGCTCGGATGCCAGCCTTCAGTGACTTGGCAACACTCACACTAGCGTATACCATTTTCGGTACAAATAAATATTATTGGGACAGATCGTTCATGAATTGGAACTCAGACCATCTTCCTGCCTTTGTTGCTGTTGCCACACATGGCGGCATATCTGCGGCGGCGCGCATTATGGGCCAGCCAAAATCGAGTCTGAGCCGTATCATCAACCGGCTTGAGGAAGATGTCGGCCTGCAATTGTTTCTGCGCGGTCCGCGGGAATTCACCCTGACACAGGACGGCACGTTGTTTTACGAGCATGCTGTCCGAATTCTGGAACAGGTGGACGCTGCGAGCGCCGAGCTGGCTGGCCTTGGCGATGCACCACGTGGCAGGCTGACGGTCGCGCTGCCAATGGCCTTCAGCCGCGAGATTGTCAGTCCTCATCTGCCTGGCTTTCTTGCCGACTATCCTGAATTGCGGCTGGATATCAGGATTTCCAGCTTCATGCCCGATCTGGTTCGTGACCAGATCGATATGGCCGTCGTCGTTGGCAGGATGGTGAATTCTGATCTTGTTCAGCAGACGCTTGTCGAGGCACCGCTCGCCTGGATCGCCAGCCCGGACGTGGCCAGGACTCTGCCATCCACACTGACCGCAGATATGCTCACCCAGCAGGTGCGCGTGATCGAGACGCGCTATGCGGAAAATATTCTGCCGGTTCGCATGGCTGACAGCGTCGATATCATCAACACACGGATGAACACCGATGCGCTGGTACAGGTGAATGATCCGCTGGTCGTAAGAGACATGGTGGCTTCAGGCTACGGAATCGGCTTTGCACCCTTGATCTATTGCCGTGATGCGATTGCCGAAGGCCGCCTCGTGCAGCTTGCCCCGCATCTGCAGATCAATCATGAATCGCGTCTGTCACTGCTGCATCCGGGCCGCCGCCTGATGCCGCCGAAATCCCGCACGTTCATAGATTTTCTGCGTGCCTGCTGCAGCGGTCATCTCAGTCAAAGCAGCTGAGAATTTCCGACAAAGGCTTCTTGCGCTTGGCAACGGCCGGAATGCTTGCATCCTCTGCCGGATGACCGACAGCAAGAATCATCACCGGCTTGTTCGAGGCTGGCCGTTCGCAGATTTTTGTCATGAATGCCATGGGGTTTGGCGTGTGTGTCAGACAGACAAGCCCGGCATTATGAAGCGCCGAAATCAGAAACCCGGCTGCAATGCCCACGCTTTCCGGTACATAATAGTTCTTATAGCGGGTACCATCCTCAAACACGCCATAGCGTTCGGCAAACACCACGATCAGCCAGGGCGCATCAACCAGATGCGGTTTGTCAGGCCCCGTGCCAATAGGCTCCAGCGCCTTGATCCATTCATCATGTGACTCACTGCTGTAGAATTTTGCCTCCTCTTTTTCCGCAGCCTTGCGAATAGCCGCTTTCATGTCGGCATTCCCGATCAGGGAAAAATGCCATGGCTGATGATTGGCTCCGCTGGGCGCCAGCCCGGCCGTACGGATACAGTCTTCGACAATCTGGCGTGGCACCGGACGGCTGGAAAAATCCCGCACCGTATGACGCGTCTTCATATGCTGAAGATAGGCAGCGGCAGCGGCAATACCTTCAGCATCACTCATTGCGACCCTGTCTGGCAGCGGTTGCGGCTGATATTGCAGTTTCTCGCGAATGAACATGATTTCGCCTCGGATTTGCTTGTTATCGATTGGACCCGTGCATACCGGCCCCGAAACGTACCGGCCCCGATACACGCCAGCTACAGCGCGCACTAAAATGTAAGTCTGACCTGCTTTTACCGCACCCGCAACTTTGCTAGGCTTTGCCATCTTCACCGCGTTACCCTCACCTGCTCTGAAAAGATGGATGTCGATGTTTAATCCTGCCGTTTCCGCACTGACCGCCCCGCCCGTGTCTGTCGTTCAGGATTGGCGCGCATCATATAATGGCAGCAAGGGCCAGATGATCGATATGAGCCAGGCTGTCCCCGGCTATGATGCACACCCTGACATGACCGCCGCACTGACCGCCGCTGCAGCTGATACAGACTCGGCGAAATATGGCCGTGTTGAAGGCGACTGGGAATTGCGCAGCGGCTATGCGGCGCATCTCGGCGATATCTATGAGACTGACATTCTGCCCGAACAGACCCACATTACATCAGGCTGCAATCAGGCCTTTGTGGCAGCGGCGCTGGCCGTTGCCGGACAGGGTGACGAAATTCTGATGACCCGGCCCTGCTATTTCAATCATGAATCAGCGCTGGGCATGCTGGGGATTGATATCGGGTACGTTGATTGCCATCCGGACAACGGCATGCTGCCAGTGCTGGATGATGTGGCCGCCGCGATTGGCCCCGCCACCCGTGCGCTGGCCATTGTGTCGCCAAACAATCCATGCGGGGCAATCTATCCACCTGCTTTGCTGGATGCATTGTTCAGCCTTTGTCAGAGCCGTGGCATCTGGTTGATTCTCGACGAGACCTACCGCGACTTCATGCCCCTCAACGCCAGCCGTCCGCATGATCTGCTGCGCCGCGATGGCTGGCAGGACACACTGATCCAGCTTTACAGTTTCTCCAAATCCTATTGCATGCCGGGGCACCGGCTTGGCGCGGTGACCGGCGGCAACGATCTGGTACTGCAACTTGCAAAGATCATCGACAATATCCAGATTTGCGCGCCGCGCGCTGCCCAGATCGCGGTTGCCCCGATGCTGTCACAGCTTGCTGACTGGCGGCAAGAAAATCGCGTACGCATCGCCGCCCGTGCGGATCTTTTTCAACAGGTGATGGCTGATCTGGACGGGTGGACACTGCTCAGCAGCGGCGCCTATTTCGGTTATGTACGCCACCCGTTTGACGGTACGTCATCGCTGCAAATTGCCATGCGGATGGCACAGGAAGCCGGAATTCTGACCATCCCCGGCACCTTTTTCGGTGATGGCCAGGAGGCCTGTTTGCGGTTTGCCTTTGCCAATGCCGGCCGCGATGTCATCGCCGCCCTGCCAGAACGACTTTCCGGCCTGTAATCGTTGAACATTATCTGCTGATCAGGTTTTCCAGCTGGGATCGATCCGGTCGAGCAGACGCCAGAATGCCGGCCATTCAGGATGCCTGACAGCCGCACCGGACTGTGCATCGCCGCCCTCAAACTGCTGGCGCGTATGACGCATGACCTCATCCGGGATATAGCTGATCTGCGCACCCGATGACATCGTACGCAGCATGATCTCGGCATTGCGGATGAACAGCTGGTGGCGCACAAAGGCCCAGGCCACATTCGGGCCAGCCGTCAGCAAACCGTGATTTTTCAGGACAAGCGTGTGCTTGTCACTGCCCATCGCATTGATAAGCTGGGTCTGTTCAGTCTCGTCCAGAACAATGCCGTTGAAATCGTGATAGCCAATCCGTTCAAACAGCTGGCAGCCTTCCTGCATCATCGGCACAACCTCAACATTCAGCGCTGCAATCGACTGGCTGAAAGGTTCATGCGTGTGCATCACGCAATGCAGATCATCCGGGCGGGCCTTGTGGATGGCAGCGTGTATCACATAGCCGGCGCGGTTTACCGGCCAGGCGTCGTCCGACACCTTGTTGCCTTCAAGATCGATGCAGGTCAGGTTCGATGCGGTGATCTCATCATAGGTCAGCCCGAACGGGTTGATCAAAAACGTATCGGTTCCCGGGACACGCAGCGTGATGTGGTTATAGACAACACTTGTCCAGCCATAGTGATGCGTCAGCCGATAGGCCGCTGCCAGATCGACCCGCGCATGCCACTCTGCATCGCTCATCCCCTTTGGTGTGTCCGGATAGGTAATGTTGAGCGGGATCGGTGTTTCGCTTTGTGCCATTGGACTCTCGCTGTTCCTGAACTGTATCGAAAAGACAAACTTGTTACGCCGAATAGTCTGCCTCGCGCTGACGGACCAAGGCAAGTAATGTGTGATTATAGGGTGTGGGCACACCATGCTGTGCACCCAGTGCCACAACAGCGCCGTTCAAGGCGTCAATTTCCGTGCGGCGCTGTGATCGTATGTCATGCAGCATGGAAGGAATGTGGTCCCGATGTTCGCGCTGCACCATCTGCAGACGGGATTCCAGCTCATCACGATCAACGATGATGCCGCTTGCCTCAGCCACGTCACAGCATTCGGCGACCGTGGCCCGCACCAGACCCGACATGTCAGGCGAATCCAGCAATGGTCCGGGGCGAAGATCGTTCAGCGCGCACAGGCTGTTCATCGCGCAATTGAACGCCACTTTTGCCCAGATCACCGTGTCGACATCTTCATTGATAATTGTCGGCACGCCCGCTGCATCCAGAGCATGGGCCAGATGGGCGGCGTGGCTGCGGCTTGTTTCATCGTCAGTCGCCGCCCGAATCTGGGTCAGATGCGATCCGTGCGATTCCACAATGCCGGGGCTGCGCAGATCACCAGGCGCCATCGTTGTTCCATAGATTACCCTGTCGCGGGGCACGAATTCACCAAGGACCCTATCATTGCCAAGCCCGTTCTGCGCGCTGACAAGGCGCGTCTCCGGCCCGATCAGGGGCGACGATGCCTTCAGCACATCACGCGTTGCACCCGTCTTGCAGAAAATGACCAAAATATCTGCCGGCGCTTCAGACCCGACATCGTCTGGTGCAACCACCCGCGGATGCACGAGCGGCTCGCCGCTATCAAGCACCAGTCGCAGTCCGTTGGCGAGGATGGCAGACCGATGTGCCTCATTCCGGATAACAAGCGTAATGTCATGTCCCGCCGCCGCAAGCGCCCCACCAAAATAGGATCCCAGCGCCCCTACACCAACAAACACAATACGCATGACCCGGCTCCGGCAAATTGCAGAGGCCGCATTGTTCCGCACCCGCTGACTGGCAGCAAGTGCTAAATCCGAAAACCCGATATCGTGCGGGCGATATCCTACAAAACGGCGTTTGTCAGGATCATCACGACAACGGCCAGCACCCAGTAACCGCTATTGATCAGCCGTACGGCAGGTGTGTGGCCGGCAAAACTCTCGCCGCTATAGCCAAGCACCACAAACCCAAGCGCGCCCAGCAACAATGTCATCAGCGCGCCAGACGCCGCCGTAACAGCGACAAACCAGCTGAGCAGAAACAGGCCGAGGCCCTGCAGCATCATGGGCGTGACAGGAGGCTTGCCCCCCATGTCAATGCCAAGACCTTGTGCCCATCGATTGCCAAGCCCTATCGGCGAATACCACGCCCAGCCAGCAAAAAATGCCAGTACCGCACCCACAATCACTGCGATCCAGCTAACATCCTGTGTCAGTTCCATCATCTCGGTCCCTCCTTTTTCGTCAGACCAGAAACCAATGTGAATTGCGCAGCCGACTGAACAGTGCAGTCAGCCTGGACCGGCCAGCGATCTGGCCAGTCTGGATGGTGAATTCCTACATGGTGAATTCGTAAATTTCGGCGACTTCAACCGTTCCACTGCCGATGATCGGACAGTCGCGGGCCATCGCCACCGCGGCATCGATATCGTCAGCTATTACAATGCTGTAGCCTGATAGCGGGTTCGGCCCGCCATCATCGACAATGCCGGTATCAGATACCGTCCGTGCTTCGCCAATTGGATTGCCCGGATCGACAATTGCGGCGCTGATATTGTCAAACCAGCCTTGCCAGCGGGCAATTTCCGCTTCGGTTTCCGCCTCGGTTTCCAGCATTTTTCCACCATGATAGGCAAACAGAAAATGCGGCATGTAAGTCTCCGTCAACTGTGTTAGGTGACCCACCGTGACGCGATTAACAGGATGCCGAAAATGACATACGCGTGAACGTCGCCAGTTGATGGCGACGTGTTCACCGCATGTTTTGCAAAATGAGTGTTGAAATATATTTGTAAACATTTACAAATTTGCAGCGGCAGGCTGCTTTTGAAATACACCATGCATGTCTTGCGAATGCGTGTCGCGCGCACAACATCCTGTTCACAGCAGATTACGCCGGCATGCATGATACCGGACAAGAACAGACAACGGGCACTGCCAAAAGGGCAGACGAGAACCCGCACAAGAGAGGCCTTTTCACAATGACGTTACGTTCCATGCTCTCCATTGGCGCAGATGACGCCATCGCACTGACCGCGCCAGGGCGGCCACCTCTCACCTATGCAGGGCTTCGCGAACATTGTGATCGCATCGCACGCCAGCTGGCTGGCCACGGCCTGAGCCATTCGGACAGGGTTGCGATCGTGCTGCCAAACGGACCGGAGATGGCCAGCGCCTTTCTGTCTGTGGCCAGCGTCATGTCGGCCGCGCCACTGAACCCTGCCTACAAGCAGGCCGAATACGCTTTCTATCTTGAAGATCTGGCGCCAAAGCTGGTGATTGTTGCGGCAGGCAGCACCAACCCGGTGCGTGAGGCAGCCACCGCGCTTGGCATCCAGATTGTTGAAGCAGATGTGCCTGACGGCGCACCAGCTGGCGTCTTCTCGCTGTTCGATAACGAAACAGACATTGCACCAGCCACCGATGATTACGAGGCGCTTGTGCTGCATACGTCTGGCACAACATCCCGCCCAAAAGTCGTTCCGTTGCTGCAACGCAACATTGCCGCCTCGGCGCGCAATATTGCGGCCAGCCTTGAGCTGTCTTCTGCCGATCACTGTCTGAACATCATGCCGCTGTTCCACATTCACGGATTGATCGCAGTCCTGACAACCAGCATGTCTCAAGGGGCTTCGGTGTGCTGCAGCGATGGCTTCAATGCTCTGAAATTCCTGGATCAGGCACGCGAAGAGGCCATCACCTGGTATTCCGGCGTACCGACGATGCATCAGACCATCTTGCTGCGGGCAAAGCGTCAGGCCGGCATCGCCGAAGATCTCGGCCTGCGGTTGATCCGGTCATCCTCTGCATCACTGCCACCGGCCGTGTTTGAAGAGCTGAACGACGTGTTCGGTTGTCCGGTGATAGAGGCCTATGGTATGACCGAGGCGGCCCACCAGATGACATCCAACCCCCTTGCCAATGGCAAACAGAAAGCCGGATGTGTGGGCATCGTCACATCACCCGACGTGTGCATCATGGACTCTGGCGGGAATCAGCTTGACGGGGACGTGGAAGGTGAGGTCTGCATTCGCGGCGATAATGTAACGCCCGGATATGAAAACAATCCGTCCGCAAATGAGACCAGCTTCACCAATGGATGGTTTCGCACCGGTGATCAGGGCTTTTTCGATGCTGATGGTTATCTGAAGATTACCGGCCGTCTGAAAGAGATCATCAACCGTGGCGGCGAAAAAATATCACCCCTCGAAGTTGATAATGTCCTGATGGAGCATCCCGATATACAGCAGGTGGTGACCTTCGCCGTTGCCGATCGCATGCTGGGAGAGGATATTGGCGCGGCAGTGGTGCTGCGCGACGGTGCCGAAATGGATGCCAGCGATTTGCGGGCCTATGCCGAGACACATCTCGCAAAGTTCAAGATCCCCAAGCATGTACGCTTTCTGGATGAAATTCCCAAAGGGGCGACGGGCAAGCTGCAACGTATCGGTCTGGCTGCCAAGCTCGGCCTTGAAGACTGATCTGACGGGGGCAGGCAATGACACGCATCTGTATCTTTGGCGCCGGGGCCATCGGGGGCTATCTGGCAGCAGCGCTGGACACAGCCGGCGCAGATGTCAGCCTTGTCGCCCGCGGCCCGCATCTTGATTCCATCCGCACAGACGGTCTCAGATTCGAAAAGGATGGCGCTATCACCACCCATCACCTGCAGGCCAGCAACATGCCGGCCGAGCTGGGCCCGCAGGACATCGTGTTCCTTGCCGTAAAAGCGCATGGCATTCCGTCGGTTGTGGATGATCTGAAACCGCTTCTGCATGCCGACACCATCATTGTGCCAGCGGTCAACGGCCTGCCCTGGTGGTATTTTCACTGCGCTGGGACAGGCACATCACTTGATGAACAGCCGCTTCTTTCGGTTGACCCGCAATCGCGCATCTGGAACGAGATCGGTCCGCAACGCGCCATCGGATGTGTTGTGTATCCAGCCTGTGACATTGCCGCGCCCGGGCATGTGCGCCATCTGGACGGTGACCGGTTCAGCCTTGGCGAGCCATCGGGCGAGAAGAGCGAGCGGGTGCGCGCGCTGTCAGCGCTGATGATTGAAGGCGGGCTGAAGGCACCTGTGCGGCCGCGCATTCGTGATGAAATCTGGATCAAGCTGTGGGGCAATTGTTCTTTCAATCCGATATCGGCACTGACCGGGGCCACGCTTGATGCGATCGGCAACGATCCTGAAACCAGACAGCTTGCTGCCGAAATCATGCAAGAGGTGCAGGCCATTGGCGAGGCTGCTGGTGCCCGCTTTGGCGTTTCGATCGAAAAGCGTATCGCCGGCGCGACGGCAATTGTCGGGCACAAACCGTCTACCCGCCAGGATATCGAAGCTGGAAGGCCGCTGGAAATCGACCCGATCCTGAGCGCGGTTCTCGAACTTGCAGACCGCCTTGAAATAGACGCGCCTGCCCTGTCCCGTATTACCGGACTGCTGAAACTTCAGGCTGAAACGCTCGGCCTCTATTCACGCGGCTGAAGTGCCTTCCAGACGCCCGCAATAATGTGTAACGAAGCGGCAAGATGGCTGTATGCTGGACGATGCAGCCATGGCCGGCCTATGCTGGTGCTGACTCCATAATGGCGGCAAAGCACCGGCAACTAGCCACTAAAAAAACGGAAGGCTGACATGCGCTATCTTCACACCATGGTCCGGGTCCGCGACCTTGATGCATCACTGGATTTTTATTGCACTAAACTGGGGCTGGTTGAAACCAGACGGATGGATAATGAAGCTGGCCGGTTTACGTTGGTTTTCCTTGCCGCGCCAAAGGACAAGGGGGCTGCTGAAACCAACCGCGCGCCTGAACTGGAACTGACCTATAACTGGGACCCGGAGGTGTATGAGGGCGGCCGCAATTTTGGTCATCTTGCCTACAAGGTCGATGACATTTATGCCGTCTGCCAATCCCTGATGGATGCTGGTGTAACCATCAACCGCCCACCGCGCGACGGTCGGATGGCTTTTGTTCGCTCACCTGACAATATCTCCATTGAACTGCTTCAGGAAGGTGATGCGCAAGCGCCAGCCGAACCATGGGCATCGATGGAAAATATCGGCAGCTGGTAGGTCAGGACACATATGTTGAACATCCATCAATTCACCTATGGCGGCGACAATTACGGCGTATTGCTGCAGGAACCGGACAGCGGCGCAACTGCGCTTGTTGATGCTGGTGATGCAACCGCTGCCCTTGCCGCGCTGGCAGAAACCGGCTGGTCACTCTCCCAGATCTGGTTGACGCATCATCATGGCGATCATACTGCCGGCACAACCGAAATTGTCGCTGCAACAGGTGCCGGCGTTCACGGACCGGCCAGCATTGCCAGCGTTACCACGCCGGTCGCTGATGGCGGCGAGATCGATTTTGGCGGCGTCAAGGTGACTGCCATTGCCACCCCCGGTCATACGATGGATATGCTGAATTTTCACATCCCGTCAGAAAAGCTGCTGTTTACCGGCGATACGTTGTTCGCCATGGGGTGCGGGCGTCTGTTCGAAGGCGATGCCGCCACCATGTGGGCCAGCTTGTGCAAGCTGATGTCGCTTGATGATGAAACCGTCATCTATTGTGGACATGAATACACCGCAGCCAATGCTGATTTTGCGCTTTCTGTCGATCCGGACAATGATGCGCTGCTGCGCCGGGTGGCGGCTGTTCGTGATCTCCGTTCGGCAGGCCAGCCCACCATTCCGACCATGCTGGCACTGGAGAAACTCACCAACCCGTTCCTGCGCGCCAGCGACCCTTCCATCCGCGCGCATCTGGGGATGGCAGATGCTGACGATGTGGATGTGTTCACCGAAATTCGTCTTCGCAAAGACAACTTCTAGATACAGCCGATCAGGTGCCAGCCCGCATTGGTGAAAATGGCTGGCCATCCAGCCTGCCACCCCTATGCGCAAAGCTGGCCAGATCGCATGCCCCGGTCAGGAACAAGGCAAGGCGCAGCTGTTCCTGCCACACATGGATCATCGCGCTGGCTGCATCGACATCAGGAGCACCGGTCCCGTCTTTTGATATCGCCTTGAGCACTGGTCCGGCCATCGAGGCCATCTCCGCCCCAAGCCACAATGCCTTGCCAGCATCCAGCCCGTTGGCAATACCGCCCGACGCGATAAGCCGTCCCTGCGGACAGGCGGCGCGCACCGACACCAGCGCCTCAACCGTCGGCACACCCCAATCAAGAAATGGGTCGAACAGCGCTGCATCTTCACGCCGCGCTGCCTCGATACGGGTCCAGTTGGTGCCGCCAAGACCGGCCACATCAACCGCATGTACGCCAACATCGTACAGGCGGCGCGCCACCGCAGCGCTGATACCGGCCCCGACTTCCTTGGCAATAACCGGACAGCCAATGCGCGGGACAAGCGTCTCGATCGCCGCCAGAACACCGCGCCAGTCCGTCTCGCCTTCAGGTTGTACCGCCTCTTGCAGCGGGTTCAGATGAATGAACAGCGCATCGGCCTCAATGTCATCCACCGCGCGATGCGCCAGATCGATGCCGCCGCTCGCAGCAAGCTGAACACCGCCCAGATTACCAATAAGGGGCACTGACGGGGCAAGGCTGCGAAGGTGCTTGCTGGCGCCTCCACGTTCCAGTGCGGCACGCTGCGAGCCAAGTGCGAGTCCGACGCCGCACCTCTCGGCAACCGTGGCCAGCGCGGCATTGATCGCATCGGCATGATCAGTACCGCCCGTCATTGACCCGATGAACAGCGGGGCCGAAACAGTTTTGCCCAGCCAGTCTTTCGCGATACTGACGCTGGCAAGATCACTTTCGGGCAGCGCACAATGGTCCAGCTGCACGCGATCAAAACCGGCACTGCGCCCGGAGCGCGCCAACGGCGCTGCTGCAAGGGCAAGATGCGCATCCTTTCGATCACTTGCTTTTGCGGAGTCCATTATCTGACCCACCCCCTGAAATATCGCCTGTTACCAAACATTCTATCGGCTCATGAATTGCCGTCTCAGGCTGGGCTGCACCCGCCTGAACAACCCGTCGACAAGGATCATATGTGGCACCGTCAATGCCGCAAGCCCGATGAACACTACCCGCATCAGCGCAGCTTCTGCGGTTTCAGCGCCAAGTAGCAGCCAGAACGCCAACCCACCAGCGACCCAGCTTGCAACGCTGAACAGCACCACCTGAGACAGTATCAGCCGGCGCGATACCCCGCTGGACACGCTGGCCAGAATGGCGCGTACATGGCGCGGTGTGTGAACAAGACAGAAATAGATGGCAAAGCCAACCAGTGGCGGCGTGAAAGCAAAGATTGCGCCCAGAATCACAAGTTCTGCCAAGCCGCCCCGCCATCTGCGGTTAATGACGCCCTGCACCATACAGAACAGCAGCGCCACTGCCACGAAAATGGCGATGATTTCCAGCCCCTGCCAGACAAGCAAGGTGTTGCCATCAACGAGATAACCAAAAATCACATCAACCTCTTCGCGATGCATATGGCTGATCCCGGCAACGACCAGACCACCATGTGCCAGCGCCTCCAGCATCCCCTGCCAGCCATTACCAGCGCGCACATCCCCCATTCCGAAATGCAGCATGCTGATGACAAGAAACGCCAGCAGACATATGACAGGAGCCACCATCCAGGCCCCGACAACTACTGCTGCCGCCGCAATATAAAGGACAAGAAACCGGATCAGCGACAGCAGGTTCTGCGACATGCCCAACTGGATCGCAATCGCACCATCAAGCGCCCCATGTGGCAAGCCGATGATCACAACCGCTGCCAGCGCGATGAGCGTCAGAACAGGGATGCCGGCAAGTGCGCTGACTATGTCCACGCGCGCCTCCCGCGGACCGACAGGCCGGGATTGGCCAGAACGAGCCGCACACCAGCCTTCAGAAACGGCCATTTCGGCATCGCCAGGATAACTTTCAGCCGCAAGCGCCAACCAGCCTCACCGCTCAGGAAGGTAGCAAATTCATCGCCGGTCAACGCGGCTGCCATGCGCAGGAACAAGTCCGGTGCCAGCTGCGGAAATTGGCGCAGAACGTGCAGCAGAACGGCATCCATCCACAGATCAATCGCCTGATGCGGCATTGAAACAGCCAGCCCTGAATTACAGGCACCGGCAATTGCCCGGTCAATCTGTTTTTGAATAAAGGCAAACGCATAGCCGCTGGACGGACGAATGGCACCGCCATTGCCACCGATACCCGGTATCTGCGGATCATGGCGCGGCATCACACCAAGCGGGATCACACCGCGTTCGCGATGCACGACGTCATATTCTGTCAGTCCCAAATGTCGGGACAGATAGTCGGAAATAGCGCTGATGTAGAAATCCTCATCTTCGACCTGCGGGGTAAACAAGGTGGATTCTACCAGCGCCTCGGTGGTTGAGAAAGGCAGCAGATAGATGAAGTGCATACCGCGCGACTGATCAACCCGAAAATCCATCAGGATGGCTGTATCAGGGGTGAAGACCGGGTCCTTTGCCCGCACCTCAAGACCAAGGAAATGCTGCAACATCATGCCGGCTGGAACCTTCGGGGGGCGGCTGTCAAGAAAGATGGTCGCAGGATCATTGCTGCGTGGCGGCAAGCTATGATACCCGACCTTGGCTGCCTTGGCCGCATCATGGCAATGCGCCATCCATGTCGACCGGCGCATGGCATGATAGGGCCGCGCCTGCGCTGTCATTGTGACGGCGCCATTTTCTGAAACAATCTTCCAGTTCTGCCAGCTGGCAAAGGCCAGCTTTGCCGCGCGTTCCAGATGCGGTGCCGTCCAAAAACCCCAAATATGATCGGCTGGTGCCGGGCGGTCATCAGGCTGATATATGGTTACCCGAAAGCCCGGCAATTCATCCGCACGCGCGGCCAGAGACATTGCTGCACACCCGTCACCCAGAATGCCAATCTGCCGGATGTCTGTCTCAGGCAACATAGGGCAGCCCCCGCAACGGGGCGTGCAGCGAGCGGTCATGTGCCACGCTGCGTTGCAGACCGAACCGTCCGGGCAGGGTGTGCAATGCCTGCAAGGTACAGGCCGCCTTGCTGACACCGCTGGTCACCTGTCTGCCGGCATGCCAGGCGTGATCCCGATCCGCCAGTTGCACGCCGATCTGGCGATAGACCCGCGCCGCAATAGCGATTGCCAGATGCGCGCGCGCCGGCAGATATCGATAGCCGCACCCGCCACTTGCATAAAATGTGTCAGCCAGCGCCAGCAATCGTTCAACTGCCGCGGTCACTTTTCTGGCAACCGGCCCGTCGGGGCTTCTGGCAGCCTCACGAATGGTGGCCGGACTGGCCCCACACACCCAGTCACCCGGGATATAGCGCCGGTCCATCTCTGCATCTTCCAGAACATCGCGCGCTATGTTGGTGAGCTGCATCGCAATGCCGAGATCGATGGCATGCGCACGCGCCTGTTCATCACGGCAATCCAGAACATGACACATCAACAGGCCAACCGTACCGGCAACGCGGTAGGCATAGCGCAGCAGATCATCCTCGCTGGTCAGAGCAACCTCTTCCTTCTGGTCATCAAGCAGGCCATCGATCAACGCCACGATCACATCGGGCGGAAAGGCCTTCTCCTGCATGAAATCATAAAATCCCGCAAGCGCCGGGTCCTGTCCGGGCCTGCTTGCCAACAGGTCTTCGCGGATCACCAGCAGGCGCTCAGGCCCGCCCGTGATATCCCCGTCAGCCATATCATCAAGAACCCGGCAAAAGGCGTATAGCCGCGCCGCATCATGGCCCATCCGCTCACCAAGAAAGCGCCGCGCCCAGTGAAAACTCCTGCCATTGGCAGCAAGTGATTCCTCTGATGTCAGGCTTTCATTCGACATATCATTTTGCAGCATGGCACCAGCCAGCAGTTCACTGCTCAGCCGCCTGTGTGCGCGCGCTCCTCCTCCTCGATGAGCCGTTCCACCACCTTAGCAGAACACAACACACCTGGCATCCCCGCGCCCGGATGTGCCCCGGCAGCGGCGAAGTACAGATTGGAAATATGCGGGTCACGGTTGTGATAACGGAACCAGGCAGACTGGATAAACAGCGGTGCAATTGAAAAACCGGCACCGTGCATAGACCTGTAATCATTTAGAAAATCTTCGGGAGTCATCCAGAAATCTTCGGTGATGGTCTTTTCCAGATCCGGCATGATTGTCCGGCCCAGTGCCGCCACGATCCGGTCTCGCAAAGCTGGTCCCTCGACATCCCAGTCTACATCGCCGAGCAGATTGGGCACCGGGCACAGCACATAGAAGCTGTCACAGCCATCGGGCGCAAAGCTTTTGTCGGTGGCTGTCGGTCGGTGAAGATACAGCGAAAAATCATCAGCCAGAATCTTCCGATCAAAAATGTCAGCCAGTAACTCGCGATAACGCGGACCCATCCAGATGGTGTGATGCGCCACATCCTCATAGCTGCGACGGGTGCCAAAAAACAGCACATACAGTCCCATCGAATATTGTGTCAGCGAATCGGGCAGCGCCTTTTTGCGGCGGCGCTCCTGCGGCATCATCTGGCGATAGACTGTTGGGGGATCGCCATTGCAGATCACCCGCCTGGCGGTAAAACGGCGGCCATCCGTCGCCACCGCTCCGGTGACCAGCTGTCCCTGCTGTTCGATCTGCTCGATATCGACGCCCAGTTCGACATTTACGCCCGCCCGATGCAGCAGGTTATGCAGCTCGGCAACCAGTTTGCCCGTGCCACCCATACAAAAGAACACTCCCCATTGGCGCTCCAGATAATGGATAAGCGCATAGATGGAAGTGGTGGTAAACGGGTTGCCCCCTACAAGCAGCGGATGGATCGAAAAGGCCTGCCGCAACAGCGGATGTTTGATATGGCTGTTGACCAGCCCGGCGACTGTGCGATAGCTGCGCAGCCGCAGCAGGGCCGGAATCTGCGCCAGCATGCTACCGAATCTTGTAAAGGGCTTGTCGGCCAGCTTCTCGAATCCGACTTCGAAAATCGCTTTCGATGTCTTCAGCAAGCGGGCGTAACCCTTTATGTCGCCCTTGTCGAAGCGGGCAATCTCGTCATTTGTATCCTCGATACCCGGCCGGTAGTCGAACTGCTGGCCATCATCGAAGTGAAACCGGTACCACGGGTCCAGCGGGCGAAATTCCAGATGGTCCTCGCGCCGCTCATCAAACAACTCGAACAATTCATCAAACAGGAATGGTGCGGTAATAACCGTCGGACCGGCATCATGACGAAAGCCGCCACGTTCAAAGACCTGTGCTCGGCCGCCAATGGCCTGCAGCCTGTCTACAAGTGTGACCGAATATCCACGCGCGCGCATGCGAAGTGCCGACGCAATGCCGCCAAAACCGGCGCCGATCACCAGAACATCGCTGTCGGTAACGGTTGAACTGGCCCCTGCCGTGTCGGCGGAACCGGAAGAATTAGCGATGGAAGCCGCGGTCATTGTCCGGGGATTATGCCTGATTGAGTGAAGCAACAGACTTTACGCATACTTGCTGAAGCAGCTGCTGTATAGGCGTAATTACAGCATTCAGCTCACTTGGCAGCGTTTTGGAGAAGTCATCGGCACGCGCCATCATGGCATTCATGCGCGTTGCGGCCTCACCAAGAGCGGGCGAATGCTGAACAGCCGTGAACCAGGTATCAAAATCATCATCACTGCCGCTGGCATACCAGTCATCAAAGGCGGGCCGCTGATCGGCGTTCAATGTATCGCGAAACAGCACAACCACGCCGTTTGGCGCACGCCGTCGCAGATCCGAGCCACAGGTGTTTGCGCCATCACCACCGCTGAAATTCAGAATGTCATTGCCAATCTGGTAGGCATTGCCAAGGGCGCGGAAACAATGACCGAGCGTCGCGGCTGAATTGCCATGCAGCGCCATCGTCGCAACGCCTTCCAGCGGTGCTGTCAACAGGGGTGCCGTCTTGTCGGCCGCACCTTGCAGATAATCTTCCCAGCTGGCGACCGGGCTGATATCGAATTCGCGTGCCTCGCCGATGGTCGTTGTCTTCATATGCGTTGCCAGAATTTTCACCAGCATCGGAGTTTGCGCACGCTGCGCTGCTTCGGCGGCCAGCTCGAATGCCAGCGCCACCAGCCAGTCACCAAGCGTCAGGGCCACATCCCGTCCATAGACCGACCATACCGCCGGGCGTCCGCGACGCAGCCTGTCCCCGTCACAAATGTCATCATGGATCAGCGAGGCATTGTGCAGAACTTCAATTGCTGCTGCCCAGTGCATTGCCGCGGCACGGTCAACTTTCAGAAGATCAGCCGCGCGCAGTGCCATCTTGGCGCGCAGCATCTTGCCTGGTGCCATGAAGTGATGCGCTGCCGCTTGCGACAGCGGCTGGCCGGGGGCCGGCAGACGTTCTGAAATGAAGGTATGTATTATCTCGGATGTAGATCGCGATATCGCGCCGCCTGCACCGCGATCTGTCAGAATATCTTTTGCTGGTTTGGACAGGTTTGTCATCACTACCGGCTTTGCTGTTTGTGCTAAAGACTGCGGCTTTTAATTTATGTGAAGGCGAGGACAGCGACTGTTTGCTGTCCTCGCTTTGCTTTTTTAGGCCTTTGCTTCTGATGCTTCGGCGTTTGCCGCTGCCCAGATTACCGCAACAAACGCGATTTTATTTACAACGTCAGCGATGTTGTAAATCACATTGAGTGTTACCGCATCGGCAGCACCATTTAGATAGCCAAGGAAATAACCCAGCGGGTAAATTGCCCAGCCGATCGTCACGATCCAGCGCATTGTTGAGAACGCTGACTGCACCGACGCCGGAGCCTGCTCTGCTGATGCTTTGCCAGCTTCGCCCGCAAAGATTTCATACAGAATGTAGAACCAGCCTGCCATTCCGACAACAAAACCAAGCCAAGCATTCACCAGTCCGGCCTCACCGGCGTAACCAGCTACCAGCATGACAAGCGAGCCAATAAGCAGCCGCCAGAAGATGCCACCACTCACAACTGCAACAGCAGCAAGGATGAAGTAGAATTCAACCATTTGCAGTGGAACAGTAATAAGCCAATCGACATAGCGATATACCGTTGGCGTGTCACCAGTCATTACCCAAACGTCTCTCATATAGAAGTAGTGGACTGCCGCAATAATCTGCACCAAGGCACCGATTGTCATTGCTGTTTTCCACTTGCCTGGCAAACGGCCAGCTTCCATCAAGAAGAAGATCGACGCAGCAACCATAGCCATCGATATTGTCCAGAACGAAATACCTACGTAGTCGTTCGTGGCCAACATAGCTGTAGCCGCATTAGCGATAGATGGGAGCGAAACTAAACCGGCAACTAGCAGACCGACTTTAGCTGTCATACCCAAAGATGGTTTCATAATTTAACCTCCGTTAACGAAATGTGTGTGGGCTCAACTCGCCGTCGCGACACTTTGACCCACCCACAGCAAGTACAAACTATCTACTGAAACAACCACGACGCAATTGCTAACCACCCAGTTTCAGATATTTTTTAAGAGAACCATGAATTGTAATTTCTTTACAATTACTTAGTTGGTGCAAAACATTTTTGTTAAATTAGCAAAATTAGTAAACAAAAATTAGAGAAATCAATTTAGATAACTGAAATTTATAAATTTTATATACATCAGCTAATTTTTGGGAGGTTTAGCAGTATTTGCACAAATTGTACTTTCCCGCTCGGAACTTTGCCCTTTTTCGAACCATTCTCGGGCACCTGTCGGGTAATTCTTGCTTGATCACAACTCGACAAAGCTGATGGTGTTGCTGGCAGGCAATGATTGCCGCCCCGCACCGGCTTTGCTAGATTTTCCAAGGCTGTCAGGGGGAGGGTGGCGTTATTTGATTTATTGTCTGACAATGGTTGTGTTTGCGACCTGCGTTCCTGTGGCTCTGTAACACTTTTGTCATCTCGCTATGTTACGGTTTAATCAAGTTGTGATATTAAGATCATGTGATGCCTACAACCCAATTTGCACATCCAATTTTCTCATTCGCAGATGCCGAGCTGGGCCCTGTGTCTAATGCCGTGATTAGGGGCATCGAGAAAATAAGCGGACAGCCGAGAATCAGGAAGTTGTATTTCGACTATGTCGAAGAAGGTCAACCCTACGAAAATTTCTGGTCTGATGCGCTTGACCGGCTGAACATCTCTGTAGACCTAGAGCGCGATTTTGGTGCCGCCATTCCGCGCAGCGGCCCAACACTGGTGGTCGCGAATCATCCTTATGGTGTGATTGACGGCCTTGTTCTCTGCGCCATGACGGCCAAGGTGCGATCTGACTATAAAATCATAACGCATCGCGTGCTGCGTCAGGCCCCGGCAACCATGGATAAAATCCTGCCGATTGATTTTGACGAAACCGAAGCCGCGCTGCAGACCAATATTCAGACGCGTCAGGATGCAGCTGCCCATCTGCGCCAGGGCGGCGCGGTTATCATCTTTCCGGCCGGCGCCATTTCGCTGGCCCCCAATCTGATTGGTGATGCCTATGACAAGGAATGGAAGACCTATGCTGCCAAGCTGGCAACACAGCCCGGCACCGTGACAGTCCCCTTCCTGTTTGACGGGCAAAACTCGGTGTTGTTCCAGGCCGCCCGCAAGATCAGCCTCACCCTGGCCTATTCATTGATGTTCCGCGAGATCATCAAGCTGATGGGCACCACTGTGTCGCTGACGATGCGCAAACCGGTGCATGCGGACCAGCTTGCCGCCTTGCCCAATCGCAAGGCTGTCACGCAATATCTGCGCGACCACACCTATGGCTTGCTCTGATCCCTAGGATTCGCCGTCGCCAGTGTTGTCAGAATTACGCACACGTTGCGGGCGTGTGACCACTTTCAGAAAGACCATCACAAAAATCACCATGGCCACATACAGGATCAGCACATTGGGGTGATTCTGCAGGCTTTCATGCAGACTGTCATTCAGGCACACAAAGTCCCGTCTGAATTCGCCAACCGATTCATCCGCCGAAAGAATTTCACAGGTATTCGGGCCGTCCTTTGCCATGTCAGCGCATCCCCAGATTGTCGCTCAGCAAGATGTCCTTCAGGAACATCAGTGTGAAGTAACCAGCATTCACCATAACGATGAAACAGATGAAGGTGCGGATTTCGGGCTGTAACGCGTCATCGAGAAGACGCTTGAAGAAACCGCGCGACAGCATTACCGAAAATTCGATGACATATAATGTGATGACGCCGGCATTTACAAACAGCACGGTGGTCATGCCGCTATAGCGGCCAGCAAGCACCGTTGCCACACACACCGCCAACGACAAGATGGCGGCCGATATAACCGCGTTCGGCCAACTTGCCGTCAGCATCGCATATTTATTGAGAAAGGATGACTTTTGGGCAGCTGCACCGCGGAAAAGCACCAGCAAGGCCACCAGATGCAACCCGAAGACCAGCGCCAGCTTGGCACGCGCCAGATGATCAAGGTCACCAAAAACGTATCCTGTTGTCTCAATACCGCTCATCACAACGCCGCCACCGGGATAATCCCGACCCTGAAAAAAATCCTAACCCCTGCAGATGGTGCTGGCGGGCCAAAGCGTCAATCCCGCATGCAGACAACAGGTGATCAGGCGGTGCTGTCAGCGCGTCGCCAGCATCCGGCAACATGATCATCAACCATACCAATGCCCTGTATGAAGGCATAGATGATCGTGCTGCCAACAAACTTGAAACCGCGGCGCTTCATGTCTTTTGACATTTGGTCACTCAGGGGTGTCGAGGCTGGCACCTGTGACATGCTGGCCATCTGGTTGATCACCGGTTTTCCACCAACAAATGCCCAGAGATAGGCCGCAAAACTGCCGTGTGATTGCTGCACGGCCAGCACTGCAGCTGCGTTGCCGCGTGTGGAATATATCTTCAGCCGGTTGCGCACGATGCCCTCATTCCGGCGCAACGCCTCCAGCTCATCATCATGCATGCCAGCGACCCGTGCGATATCAAAGTCATGAAACGCGGCGCGATATCCCGCACGTTTGCGCAGAACGACATCCCAGCTGAGCCCGGCCTGTGCGCCTTCCAGTGTCAGCATCTCGAACAGATGCCTGTCATCATGCACCGGCACCCCCCATTCCTCATCATGATAACGTGCCAGAATGTCCTGACCCGGACGCGTGCCAAAGCACCGCCGCACCCCGTCAGCCGACATCAACGGATCATCATCCTTGTGGTCAGCCATCCGCCCCTCCATTCGTCAGACTTTGCTGAAAATTGTGTGAAACAACAAAATCGCGCCAGACAGAAACATCAGGCCGATCAATATACGTGAATACACGCCTTCAGGAATTTTTCCAAAACACCATAGTCCGAACAGGCTGCCAGCCAGGCTGGCTGGCAACACAATCAGGAACGCCTTTGTAACAGCGGCATCAAAAACACCATCCTGCCACAATAGCACGCCAACGATTCCCAGGATGACCACATTGAAGGGCTGTAGCGCTGCACGCTGCTGACCCTTTGACCAGGGGCGAAGTGCAATCCACATCGACGGAACCGCGCCGGACAGACCGGCCATGCCGCCCATGATGCCACCCAGAAACCCGACACCGGCATCGCCGCTATACCAGTTACCCTTGATGGCTGGCAGATCACGCCGCAAGCTGAAATAACTGCCATAAACAAGCATCAGCATGGCGACCAGCATCGACAGCAGACGCACATCCAGCAATTGCAGCAACCCGGTACCAAGCGGCATACCCAAAAGGGCGGGCAGCAGAAATCGCGCTTGGCGTGCAAGGCTGATATGCCTGCGCACCTTCCACACACCCGGCAGGCTGACCAGCACCGAACAGGCCACCACGATGGCGACCGCTTCATGTGGCGGCATTACCTGCAGCAACCAGCCAAGCGCGAACAGCCCGGTGCCAAAGCCGGCCAGCCCGTTGACAAAACCGCCAGACAGGCCAGCTGCTATCAAGCAGATCAGAGCAAATTCCATTCATTCTTCCGATCGAGGGAAAATATCCTTTTCGATGGCGCTACGCTACGCGCTCTGCACCGGACTGTCACCGATTTGCCGCCGATTTGCAGTTTCCGCTTCACTGGTGCCACGCCATTGGCGCCACGTCACTGGTGCCGGTTAGCAGTTGCCGGTTTTGGGCGAAGGCGGCAGACTCACAAGAAACAGACTCACAAGAAACAGACTCACAAGAAACAGACTCATCAGAAGATGTCATGAAACACATGCCACTACATGGACCGACTTTTTACCCAGACCGTGACGACAAGAAAGGGACACGCCCATGACGGCAATGAAAGCAGATGCCTCCCCGGCAAGTCATGCGCCAGATCATGCGGCCAATTATGAGGCCGACTATATCATTGTCGGCGGCGGGTCTGCGGGCTGTGTCCTTGCCGCCCGCCTTAGCGAGGATGCGCGTATTTCAGTGCTGCTGATCGAGGCTGGCGGCGAAGATCGCAACCCGCTGATCCACATTCCGGCCGGCTATATCAAGACAATGGTCAATCCGGCAATGAACTGGATGTTCGAAACCGAACCGGAGGCAACCAGCGGCAACCGGCGGATCAAGACACCACGCGGCAAGGTGCTGGGCGGATCCTCTGCCATCAATGCCATGCTGTATGTACGCGGACAGTCAGCCGATTATGATGAATGGGCACAACGCGGCAATCCGGGGTGGGGATATGCCGATGTGCTGGAGTATTTCCGCAAGGCCGAGAATGCCGAATTTGCGACAGATGATGATCCCTACCATGCGCGGGGCGGACCTTTGAATGTTGCCACCTTGCGAAATCGCTATGCCGGGCTCGACAAGGTGATGGAGGCGGCCGCCAGTTGCGGTTATGCCAGCGATGTTGACTATAACGGGGCCAGTCAGGACGGGTTCAGCTATTATCAGGTGACGCAGAAAAACGGCATGCGGTTTTCAGCCAAGAAAGCCTATCTGGATGCGGCGCGCCGGCGGCCCAATCTGCGGGTCCTGACCGGGGCGCATGTCACAGCGATCGAATGCAGCGGCAACAGTGACCATCCAGTGGCAATGGGAGTGCGCTTTCAACGACAAGGCAAAACCGCCAGCGCGAAAAATGCCAACGCACAAAATGGCGATGCACCAACATTCAGTGCGCGGGCTGGCCACGAGGTCATTCTGGCGGCCGGGGCCATTCAGTCGCCACAGATTCTTGAACTTTCCGGCATCGGCAACCCTGAAATTCTCGCCATGCATGGCATTGCTGTCACGGCTGACAACAAGGGTGTTGGCGAGAATCTGGCAGATCATTACATTTCGCGGCTGTCCTGGCAGTTGTCATCGCCGCTGTCAGTGAACGCGCAGGCGCATGGCATCGGGCTTGTTGGCGCGGTGTTGCGCTATGCCATGACAAGGCGGGGTGTTCTCAGCATGCCGGCCGGTATGCTTGCCGGTTTTGTGCGCAGCCGTGACGGACTCGCGGGACCCGATATTCAATATCACATAGCAAATGCCAGCTTTGCCAATCCGGAAAAGCGTGTGTTTGACACATTTCCCGGCATGACCTTTGGCCCCTGCCAGTTGCGCCCCGAAAGCCGCGGCACCGTCCATATCGCCAGCTCTGATGCATTCTCTGCGCCCTTGATCCGCCCGAATTATCTGTCCACTGACGAGGATTGCCGCGTGCATGTGGCAGGCATGCGGATCGCCCGGCAGATAATGGAAAGTGATGTCATGGCACCACATGTCTTGCAGGAGTTAAAGCCGGGCGCTGATGCCAAAAGCGATGCTGACTTGCTGGCCTATGCACGTGAAACCGGTGTTACTCTCTATCATCCGGTGTCGACATGCCGGATGGGACCTGCGCCTGAAAATGGTGATGTGGTTGATGCGCGCCTGCGCGTCCATGGTGTGCGCAAACTGCGCGTTGTTGATGCATCGGTTATGCCGACCCTGATATCGGGCAATACCAATGCCCCGACCATCATGATCGCCGAAAAAGCCGCTGATATGATCAAGGCCGACAGAACGGAAGAGGCTGCCAGATGAACGAAGCCCCAGAAACCAGCACCGAGACAGGTACGGAAACAGGCACGGAAACAGGCACAGAGATTCCCCCCGAACTGGTCACGCAAATGACCGGCTGGCGCCGTGATTTCCATCGCCACCCCGAACCGGGGTTTGCTGAGGAGCGCACCTCTGCCCACATTGCGTCGCTTCTTGAATCCTTCGGCATCGAGGTTCACCGCAACATTGGAAAGACAGGCATCGTCGGCATTCTGCAGCGCGGCAACGGCCCCGGCAGTATTGCCTTCCGCGCTGATATGGATGCCCTTCCCATCACCGAGACGGGCACGCCTGAATGGGTGTCGGTGCATGACGGGGCAATGCATGCCTGCGGCCATGACGGGCATACGGCCATGTTGCTGGGGGCTGCCTGTCATCTGGCAGCAAAGGGTGACTTCAATGGCCGGATTGTCTTTATCTTCCAGCCAAATGAAGAGCATGGACAGGGCGCGCGCGCCATGATCGATGACGGGCTGTTCCAGCGGTTTCCTGCTGATGCTGTCTTTGCGATGCACAATATCCCCGGCATGAAAGCCGGCAGCTTTGCCACGCGTGCTGGTCCGATGACAGCAAGTGAAAGCCTGTTCGAACTGTCCGTCACCGCCCGCGGCGGTCATGCTGCCCTGCCACATATGGGTGTGGATGCCATTCTGGTAGGCGCCCAGCTGGTGACAGCCCTGCAATCGATCGTGTCGCGCAAACTCGATCCGGCACGAAACGGGGTTGTCTCAATCACTGAGTTTATCACCGATGGCAGCCGCAATGTGCTGCCATCATCAGCCCTGCTGAAGGGGGATGCCCGTGCCTTGAGCGATGATACAAACCATGCCATAGAGGCGCATATGCGGCGCATCGCGGCTGGCATTGCCGCTGCCCATGATGTCGATATCACGGTCACTTACGATACGATTTTTCCATCGCTGACGAATGACGCATCTGCCGTCAGCCACGCCATTGCCGCCGCCAGAACCATTAGCGACACGGTGGATCCCGCCTGTGATGCAAAGCTGTTTTCAGAAGATTTCGCCCATATGGCGCGCACGATACCAGGGTGTTTCATGCTGATCGGCAATGGCACCGACGCCAGCCACGCCCGCCCGCTGCATGCCAGCGATTATGACTTTAATGATGACATCCTGGGGCCGGGCGCTGCCTATACGGCAACCCTTGCACAGCAGTTTCTGGCCCGTCAGGACGCTGATTGATCATCTGCAAGATCAAGAGACAGGATCAGATCATCGACATTCAGATTGTCACCAATGCCGACTTCAATCGACGTGACGGTACCCCGCGCTTCTGAAGTCAGGATATTCTCCATCTTCATCGCCTCGATGATCGCCACATCCTGACCGGCCTGAACCTCATCACCAACCTCTACCAGAATGCGGGTGATCTGCCCCGGCATCGGTGCAACAATCTCATCGGCACCAGCACCTTCTGCTGCCGGCGGCATCAGCGACAGCATCGGGCCAAACCGCGCCGGCAGTATCTTTGCGGCCAGACGGTGTGATCCACGTGTAAGCGCGATATCATGTCCGGTACCGCGGACCTGAACGGCAACCGGCTCTTCATTGATTGTGCCATCAAACAGGCCAACAGGGCGGCGCAGCCGGCCGGACAGGGCATGGTGACGACCATCAACCACCACCATTGCCTCGCGGTTGGTCACAGCTTCAACCTCGACATCATACTGACGCCCCGTCTGATCGATGACGATAAAGGTACGGTCAGGTGATCCGGGATTGCGCTCTTCGATCTGCAGCGCCGCAATTGCCGTCCCCAGCGCGACAAGATCGGTGGCAGCCGCATCTGCAGGTGCCTCGGCAACAAAATCGCCGTCAAATTCAGCCGCGATAAATCCGGTCGTCAGATTGCCAGCCTTGAAAGCGCTGTTTTCCAGAACCGCTGACAGAAATTGCCGATTGCTGGCGATGCCGTCGATCTCATAATGATCAAGGGCAAGATGCAGACGATCAATGGCCTCATCGCGGCTTGGCGCGTGCGTCACCAGCTTTGCGATCATCGGATCATAATACATTGAAATTTCGCCGCCCTCGGCAACGCCGGCATCAACGCGTACCCCTTCGCCGACCGGTTCACGATACCGGGTCAGCTGGCCAATGGATGGCAGAAACCCGCGGGCCGGGTCTTCGGCATAGACACGCGCTTCAATCGCCCAGCCGTTTGGGGTGATATCATCCTGAGTCAGCCCCAGCTGTTCGCCAGCCGCCACGCGGATCATCTTTTCAACCAGATCCAGCCCGTACACCAGCTCGGTAACCGGATGTTCGACCTGCAGACGCGTATTCATTTCAAGAAAATAGAAGTCCTGATCGGCACCAACGATAAATTCAACGGTACCGGCAGACCTGTAATCAACAGCGCGGGCCAGTTCCACCGCCTGCTGGCCCATCGCTGCACGTGTTTCCAGAGAAATGAACGGGCTGGGGGCCTCTTCCACTACCTTCTGATGGCGCCGCTGAATGGAACATTCGCGCTCGCCAACATAGACGATATTGCCATGCTGGTCGGCAATCAGCTGAATTTCAATATGACGCGGCTGCGTGACAAATTTTTCAATGAACACGCGCGAATCACCAAAGGCCGTCTGCGCCTCGCTCATCGCGGCCCGCATGCCGTCAGCAAGGTCGCCAGCAGTCTCGATCACCCGCATGCCCTTGCCGCCACCGCCTGCCGACGCCTTGACCATGACCGGAAACCCGATCTTGCCCGCCGCTTTCAGCGCTTCATCGACATCGTCAACAGCGCCGGGCGTGCCCGGAACAACCGACACGCCTGCCTTTTCGGCAAGTGCCTTTGATTCAATCTTGTCACCCATCACACGGATGGCGTGGGTGCCGGGCCCGATGAAAACCAGTCCGGCCGCTTCCACCGCTTCGACGAAGGCGGCATTTTCAGACAGAAAGCCGAAGCCCGGGTGGATCGCCTCGGCCCCGGTATCTTTGGCAGCGGCGATGATCTTGTCCGCGCGCAGATAGCTTTCGGCCGAAGTCGCCGGCCCGATATGTACCGCCTCGTCAGCCATCTGCATGTGCGGTGTACCGGCATCGGCATCCGAATAGACGGCGACAGTGGCAATGCCCATGCGTTTTGCGGTGCGCATGATCCGGCAGGCGATCTCGCCGCGATTGGCAATCAGAATCTTGCTGAACATATGTGTAACGTTCCTTGCCTGTGACGCATCAAAGCGGGAGGTTGTCATGCTTGCGCGGCGGATTTTCCAGCTGCTTGTCCTGCAGCATGGACAATGCCCGCGCGATGCGCCGACGGCTATTGCGCGGCATGATTATATCATCCAGATAACCGCGCCCTGCGGCCACGAACGGGTTGGCAAATTTCTCGCGATATTCATTCGTCTTTGCTGCCAGCTTGTCCGGATCAGCTGCATCCTCGCGGAAGATGATCCGCGCGGCACCTTCTGGCCCCATCACTGCGATCTCGGCACTGGGCCACGCATAATTCACGTCACCACGCAGATGCTTTGACGCCATCACATCATACGCGCCGCCATAGGCCTTGCGCGTGATCAGGGTCACTTTCGGTACCGTCGCCTCGGCATAGGCGAACAGCAGCTTTGCACCATTGCTGATGATGCCACCCGTTTCCTGGGCAAGCCCCGGCATGAAGCCCGGCACATCAACCAGTGTTACCAACGGAATGTTGAACGCATCACAGAACCGCACGAACCGCGCCGCCTTGCGGGAGGCATTAATGTCAAGACACCCGGCCAGCACCATCGGCTGGTTGCCAACAATACCAACTGTCTTTCCATCAATTCGGGCAAAGCCGACAATGATGTTGGCTGCAAAATTCTGATGAATTTCAAAGAACTCGCCATTATCGGCAATCTGCAGAACAACCTGGCGCATGTCATAGGGGGTATTGGCATTGTCGGGGATGATGGCATCCAGCACCGCCGAAGGTCGGTCGACCGGATCATGACATGGCACAACAGGCGCATCTTCGCGGTTCGACAGCGGCAGATACCCCATCAGCGCGCGGGTCTGCATCAGCATTTCAATATCATTGGCAAAGGCGCCATGCGACACCCCTGATTGCCGACTATGCATCTTGGCGCCGCCAAGTTCCTCGGCCGTCAGATCCTCATGCGTCACTGTCTTGACCACATCCGGCCCGGTGACAAACATGTAGCTTGACCCCTCAACCATGAAGATGAAGTCGGTGATGGCAGGTGAATAGACAGCGCCACCGGCGCAAGGGCCCATGATCAGGGATATCTGCGGCACCACGCCTGATGCCAGCACATTGCGCTGAAACACCTCGGCATAGCCGCCAAGAGATGCGACACCCTCCTGAATGCGCGCACCACCGGAATCATTCAGTCCGATCAGCGGAATGCCCGTCTTGATCGCCTGATCCATGATCTTGCATATTTTTGCTGCATGCGTTTCGGAAAGTGATCCACCAAGGACGGTGAAGTCCTGCGAATACACAAAGACCGGACGGCCTGAAATTGTGCCATAGCCGGTAACCACCCCGTCGCCAGGTACCTTCGCCTGTTCCATGCCAAAATCATGGCAGCGGTGTTCGACGAACATGTCCCATTCCTCGAACGAGGCATCATCCAGCAACAATGTAAGCCGTTCGCGCGCTGTCAGCTTGCCCTTTGCATGCTGTGTGTCGATCCGGCGCTGCCCGCCACCAAGGCGGGCCTGCGCGCGCTTTGCCTCAAGCTCGGCAAGAATATTGGTCATTCAAAGGGTCCTGTGCAATTCAGAAGACGCGTATCATGCTTCCTAAACTATCGGAAATGACAGCAGTCTTTCAACGCCTTTCGGATTGCGGCCTAGGCCAACACCCCGCCGTGCCGCATCGCGTGCTTCTTTGCCTTGTTCCAATAGCGGAAGAAACGTTTAAGATCGGGCGGCTCACCAAGTGCCACGAAAGATGTATCCTCAATCACTGAAATTTCCAGATCAGGACAGTTGGAGCGTACCGAAGACAGCAAGGCATGAAAGGCCGGGTTCGGCGTTGCCGGCACAAAAAGCCTTGTGACATGGGCTTCGGCCACAAGGGTTGCAATCACCTTGTCGGCCGTACCCGCCAGAATATCCATATCAAGCCCGGCCAGCGTCTCATAAATGAACATACGCCGTTTCAGACCGATCAGGGCGGCATCCAGATAGCTGTTGTCCCAGACAAAAACTGCGCGCGCGCCGCTGGCAGCTGCACTGAAAACAGGATGCGTCCGCCGCAATGCGTCTTCGTGAAGCCATACAAGATCAGCCATGCGGACCTCCCATATGCGGGAACAGCAAGTCACTCAGTCGTTCATAGGATTGGTCCAGCACCAGATTGTGACGCGGAACAGTGTTGATATCCGCGCCGCAATATTTCGCGACATTATCCAGATTGAAGATATAGGGCTTGTTGGAAAATGTGCTGGCGATCCATTGCCATGACAGATTGTTGCTGGCCGGATCACCATCCAGAAGATGCTGCAAAAACCAGCGCGCCCCGGCCTGCCACCGGACCCGCCGCCAATGCACGATGTAGGCCGCCAGATACATGCGCGCATGATTATGCAGATATCCAGTGTCGGCCAGCATGTTGACGAACTGGTCGATACAAGCCACTCCCGTCGCGCCATTCGCGATGTCCCGCGGCAAGTCATCCTCATATTCCGAGGCATCAAAACCGGTCTTGTACGGCTCTACATCCTGCCAGATACGATCAGGATAGGTCGCGTATATTCGCTGCCAATAGTCACGCCACGCCAGTTCCTGAATGAATTTTTCCGCCGCCTTCGGGTCCGCCACGGTGGCAAGCGCATGGTTGCGAACCTCATCAAGGCTCAGGATGCCGTGGCGGATATAGGGCGACAGATGCGTGACCGCACCATCGAGATGATTGCGACTTGCCGCATAGGCGCGCAGATCAATCTTTGCCAACGCCGCCTCAGCTTCTGCCCGCCCGCCAGCAATGGGCGATGGCGCACGCACATCCGGGCCCGTAATAGCATTTGTTTCGGGTGATGACAGGCTGACGACATGGCTGAACATGGCGGCCCGGTCGGGAAAGTTCCTGGGAAGGGTGTAATAACTGCTCATGCCGCCGAGATGGGGACAGATATGTCGATGTCAATCTTGCCTGCGTTCAAACAACGCGGATTGAAGCAGGTGAACAAGTCGGTGTCCGTCACACGGCTTCCGTCGCCAGCTGCCGGAAATTGATCAGGCGCCTGATGTTCAACGCGCACCTTTTGTATCTTCAAGGGCCATATCCTTGTCGACTTTATCTGTATCAACGATCTGCTGGATCACCGCAGCAAGCCATAACCGGCGTTGTTCCCCCACAGCATCCCGCAACGCGTCAATGCTGATGGTGCGCGACATCATCTCATACCCCGCCATCACCGACATAACCAAGCCGGCGCGCAGCTGTGTGTGATCGCCGTCAAGCCGCATGGCCAGAGGCGAGATAACCTGCTCATCAAGCGCTGTCCTCAAGGCTGGCGCGCAATCCGGACTTGCTGCAACACGGACCAGCGCCATCATCGGATCGAACCCGCGCGTGGACTTCATATCCATGATCGCGGCAGCACGCGTCCCGAATGTCGACATCGGTCCGGCCAGCAATGCCCTGATATCCAGCTTTGGCGGCACGGCGGCCAGAAACAGTCCTTCTTTCGAGCCAAAGTAACGACCAATCAGCGCCACATTGACCCCAGCAAGATCAGCAATGGCCCGCAGGCCAATGCCGTCATACCCAAAATGCGTAAACTGGCTGCGCGCCGCCCGCAGGATGGCGTCGGCTGTCCGCACTGACACCGCTGTTGCCTGATCGTCCATAACAGCAACTTAAACGATCGTATAATTTTTTTCATCCTGAAAATATAAACGACCGTTTACACACATTTTTTAGTAAATTTACACGAATGTTTAAATTTTTTCTGCGTCACGTATTTTTTACATATTTTTCAATATGATGCAGCCGGAAAAAATTATCCTGATCCTGTTGTCAGAATGATCTTTGGCGGGGCCTTACTCTGTTGCATATCGACAAAAGCCTTTGCGCCAGTCTGCTGGTCCCGGATTTCAGTCCACCCGTCTCCATTCACAGCACCCGCCGTCAGCAGGCGCAGCGCCTCGGAAAAGTCGTGAGTGCGATAGCAATAGGTGCCAGTGAAGGTGATGTCCAGAAGCGTAAAGCGCCGCCTATAAAGGCCTGGGGCGAAATTCTGCAGGCCGAGATAAACCATGATGCCGCCAGGCCGGACAATCGCCGATCCTGCCGCCCTTGTTATGCCCAAACCAACTGCATCAATCACGATGTCAGCCAATGCATCCTGTGCCGGCGCAGCGACCGGATCAAAGGCTTCACCGCCATCGAGCGCATCAAGAAGATCACGTCGCAACGCGTTCGGCTCGGCAATCCAGATATGCGAATGGTCATAGACCCGCAACAAAAGCGCGCACAGAAGACCAAACACGCCGCCACCGATAATGACAATCCCTATGTCCCGATCAGCGCCATGCGCACTTGCCACGCGCATCGTTCTGACAGCACCCGTCGCGGCTAGTGCATCAGCGCATTGCCACCCCAGACCGCCGCCTGGCAACGGTTACACAGGCTGACCACCCGGCAACGCTGAATCTGTCCCCCGGTGTTACCATGGATTGGCTGTACTCGCCGTCTGCAGACCATTTCCGGGTAGCTGCCCTAGCTGGTTACCGACGCCATGAAGCGTTCCTTGATCATCACCGGATCCTTGTCGATGACAGGCACCTTGATGTTTCCAGATTCGCA